>Ga0208898_1000648_pt1 | contig 26141 bp, 42 predicted proteins | sample VirMetDEL_Mar_4_FD_184513 | JGI IMG/M metagenome (GOLD analysis project Ga0208898, IMG submission 184513) | Aqueous microbial communities from the Delaware River and Bay under freshwater to marine salinity gradient to study organic matter... | ecosystem: Environmental > Aquatic > Marine >...
CGTCAACACCCTGCCCTGGCCACAGTTCCCTAGAAACCATGACCGAACCAGATTACGACAACGATCTCGTCTTTCGTTCAGGCGGCAAAGAGTACGCCCGTATTGACGGAAACGGAGAATGGAAGCCTCGGACTCCTGCGACAAAGCTTGAGATCCGCGCCCAAGACAACGACGAAGACGTGACCGAGCTGGTCAAGCACGTCGCTGAACTGGTTGAAGGTGTCACCATCACCACCAAAGAAGGTGGCAGTATCAAGATGACCGGCGATGCCGTGATTCAAATGTCTGATGGCGCTATCAAGATCGGCTAATCACCATGAATGCAGAAAACAAACGCTTCATTAAGCAGTTCGTACTGGATCGCCTCTGGAGCGACACCGACCAGCTTCGCCTTGATCTCAGCAACTATGCCGCCACCCGTGGCATTAACGATCTGGAGGCTATGGAAGAGTACGAGTATCAAGTTGAACGTATCCAAAAGATGCTTGCCTGTTACTAAGTAGCTATTACCACTAATCACCCATGACACAATCACTAATGGCCACAGTTTATGTTGTTATGAAACAACGCCAAAACCCGATTGCCCGCTTTGCAGTGCTCCCTCATGAGATCCACTCGACAAAGAAAACGGCGCGGGACAGGGCTGAAGAGTTAAATAGTAAGGCTAGGACCAACCTTTACTGGGTCGAACCGGCACCTTTTGTCCAACCCTCGTAGTGAGATCAACTAATCACCCATGACCCAACAACACCCAGCCCCGTTTGAAGACTTCTCCGCCGAACTTCTGGCTATTGCCGCCGAGCTTGAAGCCCAGTAGTCACCTTCCCTAAAAGGGTGGGCAGCCGACCCTTTCCAACTGGCTGCAACCCGATTACTCTGGAACCACTGCCACTATTTTCATGGCTGACACCACCTTCACTTGGGCAATCGCCAACCTCGAAAGGGAAACCGCTGACGGTTTCGTTTTCACTGCGCACTATACGGTTGCAGCGAATGACGATGCGTATTCCAGTTCGGCGTACGGATCTATTGGTTTTCAGCGCCCCGACAACCTGATTCCCTTTGCTGACCTCACTGAAGAAACCGTGATCGGTTGGGTCAAGGAAGCCCTTGGCGGCGACGAAAAGGTTTCTGAAATCGAAGCCGCCCTTCAGGGTCAAATTGATGAGCAGCGTTCGCCATCCAATGCAGCTGGCGTACCGTGGCAGTAAAAGCTAAAACCGGTACTGGACGGCTAGATCACCAGGCCGGCAAGCCCAAACTCACGCGCCAAGGCAACGGCAAACGCTCCAAGCCACGTGGAAGCCGCAAACTTCTGCGTGGGCAAGGTCGCTAACCTATTGAAGTAGCCAGTTGCTGCCATGATTGAAGTCATCGCCGCAGTGGCCGGCGCATCTATTTCCGTTGCCGCAATGGGGGCAATGGGATTCAGCAGAAAATCCGATGAGGCTAGAGACGCCGTTGTGCGTTTGACCTCGGCGGTCGAACACATCGCCACACAGCTTGAAGTGCTGCACACTGACATTAAAGAAGATCGCAAGGAATTTTTCTCACGCCTTAATACCGTTGAACAAAGGGTCTCTAAGCTGGAAGTGCGTCCGCCATCTTGTTGACCCATGGACATTATCAATCACCCAGCATTTTGGATAGTTTTAGCAGCAGCGTCTGAGCTGATTGCTCTGTCACCGCTTAAGGACAACAGCATAATCCAGCTGGTGTTCCACGCCCTGCGCTCGATCAAAGGAAAAAAGCTCTGATCAGCTTCGGCAAGCCGGGCTGGCAACGTCGCTTAGAGCAAGCCATCCGCCGATGGTGGTTTGAGCTGACGTTGCCAGGCAAGCTGGATAAAGCCGAAGCGGATTGGCACGCCGCGCAACCGGCGGAGCCAGAGCCGGTGATCACGCATCATCCAGTTGACGATAACCTGCAAACAGGCGAAAGCCGCAAACTTGGCGGCGCAATGGAGATCAAAGCGCCATGGTCAAATTAACCGACCTGTTTAAATATTACAAGCACGGCACACCGCATCAAATGGCGGCAGTATCTGAGCTTGAAGCGGAGCTGATGAAAGCAGCGCCGCAAATATTTGATCGCAACCAAGCGTGGTACAAGACTTGGCAAGCCGGCGGCAAGCTGCATAGCTATGACGCAGCGGTAACGCTAATCAAGGAGTTTGAAGGCGTACACCTATCGGCATATCCAGATCCACTGCATGGATGGGATGTTGCAACAATTGGTTATGGCACTACGCGTTATCCAAATGGCGGTAAGGTGCAACGCGGCGATAAGATCACCGTTATAGATGCCAATGAGTTGCTAGAGCTTGAGGTTGAACGCATTGCAGAAAAGCTACGCAGCAGCGTGCCTTTTTGGGGTGCAATGAGCGGCAACAAGCAATGCGCATTGATCAGCTTTGCCTACAACCTTGGCGCTGGTTTTTACGGCAGTGCAGGATTTGAAACCATTAGCAAACAACTAAAGGATAAAGATTGGGGTGCAGTGCCCGCTGCAATGGAGCTATACCGCAATCCAGGCACCAATGTAGAAGCTGGTTTATTGCGCCGCCGCCGTGCTGAAGGCCGCCTGTGGGCTGGCGAGCAGCAGCAAGGTCCAGCCAAGCTGACGCCAAACAGCTCATTTTCCTCGCGTATTACGCCACATGTGCAGCTTGGTGAATTTGCGCTATGGCAAGAAGCACGTCGCTTTGACCATCAATACCAAGTAGATACTGCAGCAGAACTTGCTGCATTTCTTGAACGCGCACGCGTCAAGTTTGGCGGCAAAGCTGTTGTGATCACAAGTGGCTATCGACCGCGTGCTATCAATAAAGCGGTAGGTGGTTCCAGCGGCAGCGAGCATTTATACGATGCACCAAATGTTGGCGCGGTTGATTTCTACATTCGTGAAGTCAACATTAACCATGTGCAAGATTGGTGCGATGCAAACTGGCCGTATTCATTGGGCTATGGCGCACCCAAAGGTTTTGTGCATCTCGGAATACGAAGCGGTCGCCCGAAGGTACGATGGGACTACTGACTCCACTGCGTGGATCATTGCATTGATGGCACCAACCTCGTCCCAAAACGCAGTGCAAAACACAAATTCCGGCAAGAGGTATTCAAAGCATGGCAACATCAATGCGCTTATTGCGGCGAATCTGCTGATACATTAGATCACGTCAGGCCGCGGCACAAAGGTGGTGCTACTGTAACCACTAATCTTGTGCCAGCGTGCCGTAATTGCAATCGCCGCAAAGGTAGCGAGGAATGGCGCGAATGGTTTAATCGTCAGGATTCTTATCTGTTAGATCGTGAATTGGCTGTGCTGCAGTGGATTCAATCATCTGATGATAAAACACCTTAGCTTGCCATTCTTGCTGGTGATTTTTACACATCCCAGCCAGGCAAACTCTCCACGTGTTCCCTACTTTTATTATGGTTGGTCCCAAGAGGAGTGCCTGCCAAGGGATTGCCTATCAGCATACGAAGGCGATTGATACCACGTCGCTGCAGTTGGCACATATGCGTGCGTGATACGCCCATTTGTTTTTCTAGCTCAGTCCATGGCACGGGGTTCCTACCATTACGTGCATAGATAATTTCACGCGTGCGTTCGTCTAGATATTCTTCGCAATGATCGCGTAATACTTCAAGCTGCCAATCGTATTCAACATCGTATTGTGATTCATCTGCAATCAAATCCAAGATGCAAGATGCATCATCTTGTGATGGCTTATCAAGGCTGGTTACGCGATATGCCTGTTTGAGCGTGTCAGAAATAACCTGCGGCGTTACCTCAAGCACTGCCGCCAATTCGCTCATGGTTGCAGTGCGTCCATGCTCTTGCGCAAATGCCTGTGCAGTTTTGTTTAGCTTTACCAGCATGTCATGCACACCAAGTGGTAGGCGAATGATCGGGTCATATTGCACCAATGCGCGACCAATAGCCTGCCGAATCCACCAATAGGCGTAGGTGCTGAACTTGTAGCCACGTGTGTAATCAAAAAGCTCTACAGCACGCGAAAGGCCGATATTACCCTCTTGGATAAGATCAAGCATGTCAAGCGTTTGCGTGTTGCGTTTGCTGTACTTCCGCGCTACATGCACCACAAGTTGGAGGTTGGATTGCACAAACCGCTGCCTTGCGCGTTCACCACTACGCAACTCACGACGTTCTTGCGTTGTTAAAGGTCTTTCAAGATCCTTTAATTCTTTCCACTTTGCAACACGACGCCCAAGTTGTATCTCTTGTTGCGGCGTTAGCAGTGGATAACGCGCGATATTGTTCAAGTAGTCGCCAATAGCGTCAGACATGGGGAATCCGTTAGTTCATACAATGGAAGCACAATTCCACGGTGCTGCCAACGCAGCACAGTTGCGTGCGTTACATGCTGCAGCAGATTGGAGTGGGTTGCTGGAATATGCGCTGTTACTGGCAGAGCAAGAGGCCAGCCAGCGATCACAAATCCACTGGCTGGCGCAAGAAGCATCTGCAGCATTGCGCAGTGGTCTTGAGCAATGGCACCTTGATGCCGCACGTGAGTTAGGTGGTCACTGACCCCATCACCGTTTGGTGTGCGTTGTAATGGCCTACCTCGGCGTAGCTAGTAACTGGGCATTGGCTCATGTTGAAGAAAACCATCTGCCCAATTTTCAAGCCGGGCCATAACGGCAATGGCAATAGCTGCCGACTGTTCTTTAGCTCCAGTGTCAGCACGCTGCCATTCCAACCTGGATCGGCATAACCCGCGTGCAGATTTTCGTAACCTTCACGTGCGCGGCTGGATTTAAGGAAGAACAATCCAGCAACGTGTTCAGGCATGTGAAATACCTCAATGGTTTGCGCAAGGATAAATTGTCCAGGTCGCAGCCAGTAAGGATTGTCTGCCGTGGCATTTGCAATGCTCAGCGGACGCATGTCTAAATCCTCGGCGGATTCCAACATGATCATGTCGCCAAGCCGTAGGTCAAGGCTGGCTGGATTAACCAGTGCCTCGTCGTAATTGCGCACCATGCCGCCAGTGCATAATGCTTTGATCTCGTAGTCGCAAAGGATGGTCATTGTTTGGTAAGATTGTGAGCGAGATCTTTCTTTAAAGTCTCAGCGTCCGTTGCGCCCGGCAGCGGCGAGGCTAGTGGCGCGTGAGCCCTAGCTACCGGGCACCTATTGGGGGAGTTGTTCAAGGGCGCGGCGGATGATTTCGTACTTGGCGCGAACAGCAGCATTCGTGTCTACGCCATTGATGATGCAGGGTTCAATCTGCATTTCACGCATCGCCTCAAGCGCCTGCTCTTTCAAGCTCGGCGGCTTGGGACGGCGGGTAGTCCGGATGTCTTCGCTTAAACGAACACGGCCACTGGTTTCGTCGATGTAAAAAAGTCCCGCTCCGTCAATGATCTCCATGCGGCAGGCTTCTAATTCCTGATCAGCACCCCATTGAGCGGCGCGTTCTACCAAGCTGTGAGTAAAAGAGTAAACCGGAAGGACAGGTTCGTTGCCGTAGATCTCAGCGATCCACTCAGCAACAAGCTCAGGCGGTGGTGTGATGGGGTGTTGTTGTGTCATGGGTGATTAGTGGGTCTGACTACTAGGCTTCAAGCTCATCAGCGAGCAAAAGCAGTTGTGAACAATCGACAACCTCCACATCGAGGAGCTTGTATTTGAGTTGATCTGCAGCAGCTCGCAGGGCGGCGGCAGCAACCCAGCGAGATTCATTGAGGCAGTCGTCGGGGCCATAGCATTGAGCACCGTTGGCAGCGTCTAGCACCGCCTGCGCGGCGGGTGAAAGATCAGTCATTGAACCCAGCTCCATTGTTCACGTTTGCAGATGCGCCAAACCTGCTTTGAGCTGATTCCATACCTGACAGCAAGCTGACCGCAAGTAAGGCCCTGCTCGCGTTCACGCCGCATAGTGCGCACATTGTCCACAGTCAGCACATTGGCCGGGTTGTGTTCGCCACGCTTGAAACCACCAGCAGCGGGCCGGGCCAGTGCCTTACGAGCAAACGACAGAAACGGATCATTCGCTGGCAGGTATTCAGCTAGCCGCTCGGTAAGCTCAGTCGCTAAAGCGTGATGGTTCATCTTGCATGAGTTCTAAAAGTTCAAGCACATGCGCTGCAAATGCAACGTGTGTCATTACTGCATGAGTGCCGGGAGGGCGCCCGTAAGACGCCTCCCACCACTCCTTGAATGCAGCATCAAGGGCGGTTTGATTCATTAGAAGACTGCCTCCTCTGCAGGGCTGCTGGTGCGTGGCATGAACTCAAAGCGGCTGATGCTAAGCACATGCTTACTGCGCTTAGCGCCAGTCTCTTTGTCGTTCCATTCTTGGCGGCGTACTGCACCACTTGCAAGGATGCTGTCGCCTTTCTTGAGCTTATCAACGATCAGCTCTGCAGACTTACCCCATACCTCGCAGTCGATTGCATTGTTAATCCAGTTGCCATCTTTATCCTTGCCTTCTTGGATGCCGCCTGCGAAGTTGGTAACCATGCTGCCGGATTCAAAGGCACGCAGTTGCGGGTCAGTGATGATACGAATGATGCCAGTTGCGTAAAGGCTCATGTCAAGTCAGTGGTGTGATGGAGTTGGCTTCTTCAAAAGCCAGGATTTGGGCCAGTGGATACCGAACCCGTGGTGTACGGGCTGGAAAGCCAATACGCGGGATGGTGTAATACCTAGGTCCAATGCCACGTGCGCGTTGGTTTTTGATGGCTGCTGGCTTCAACCCCCAACGTGCTGCCAGTTGATCAGTGGTCAGATACGGTTCAGTCATCAGCAAATGGATCCTCATCAGCAGCAGGTGCAAGCTCTGCTTCTTTAGCAAGTGCTAGCTCCATGAGCTGCTTGTTTTGGTCGTCGCTTAGGTCAGGCTTGCGCTTGTCCATACGTGCAACGACCTCCTGCAGCTTGTCCAGCGTGTCTGCTTTGGCGATTGCAGCCTTACCGGCTTGGAATAGCTTGGCATCACCGGCAGGCTTGGCGGGCAGTGCAGGCGCAGCGGTCACGGTGACAGGCTCAACCTCAGCCTGCTGCATTTCATCAGTGCTGTAGACACCGGACATATCAGCAGGAAATGCCTTGCGTAATGCCAAAGCCTCAGAGCACTTGGCGATCATTGCAGCACCCATCTTGGACCACAAGCCTTGGCCGGCGTTGTAATCAGCAAAGCGTGCAGTACCAGTAAATGGATGTTGGCAGCCCTTGCGATGGATAATGGTCTTAGCAGCAGAAGGTGGTTTGCTACCAAGCCATACATCAGTCCATTGGCCGTCTTCACCGCACCAATAGGTTTCGCTGCCATCCAACTGGCCAGTGCGTTCTGCAATAGCACGCAAGCCGTCAATGCCAGCTTGAATGGTCATCTTGCCGCCACGTTTGATGGCGTAAATCTGCTTGCTGAATGGATCTAGCCCAGTGCGTTGGCACGCATAGGCAAACAAGCGCAATTCATCTTGACTGCAGCCGGGCGCAATCGTGGTGCTGATCAGTTGGGTTTGCTCTGGTGTCCAGAGTGTGAGAGCGGTGGTCATTTTGCGTGCAGTTCGTAATTAGAGATTTCGTCAAAAATTTGATTGCCTTCTGCCTCCGTTAGGTATTTAACAACCTGAATGGTTGCAGCTTTGCCAGGATCAAGGTCAATGGTCATGCGACCAATCCTGCTTGCATCCAAACCAAGAGCATCGCAGATTGCTTGACCTAACGACTGAGCGGTGGTAATTGATTCGGCCATCAAAAGTTCTCCGAAGTGATAGCAGACTCGTTGCGTAGTGCCCATGAAGGCAAGCTGAGTGTTTGGCAGTCATCGCCGTAGCCAGGCCACTCAGATGTGGCTTGGCAATCGGCAATCACGCGCATATCGCGTTGCCGTAGCTCGTCACCAGCAGCAAGTGCTGCGGCATCAAGCTCATAAACCGCAACTGCATATGGTGCAGTCTTTTCAACAGCGATGAATACAAACCGCTCAGCGCCATGCAGACCAGACAAGTAATGGCTGGCTTGCACATGGTAGCGAAAGGTGGCAATGCTGCGGGCAAAGCCGGACGGTGATGCATCCGTCGTGGTCTTAAGGTCAACCACTGTGGTGCTGTGATACCAATCTGGACGGCATTTACACCGCAAACCAGTCGTGGCGTCATCCCACCAGAAGGACTGCTCAGCCTTGCCATTGGCGAGCAGTGCTGATGCTGCAGGATGCACGCGGACGCTGGCAGCCATTGATAGGGCTAGCGCCATGTCGGATTGTGTGACGGCTTCAATGCCAGCAGCAGCCATGCTTGCAGCTTGCTCTTTACCAGCTTTGGTATTACGCGGTCCGCAGACGCCATAACGCTGCAGTAGATCCTCAGGTTCAAGCACTGCCGTATGCACCAGCGTGCCAAGTCGCATCGCTGCAGTTGGTTCCACCGGCAAGCGCTGCGGGTCGAGGTAGCGGCTCCAGTAGTGGTATGGCGACTTAGCCACTGCGTGCAGGTGCGAAGCGCTAACGGCTGGGTCGGCGTGGTACTGCTCATTGCTGATGGTCATACTGCTGCACCACTACGCAAGGAGCGATGCAAACGGCTGGCAGTGCCGTATGTAGCGACCATTTCAGGAAATGCATCAAGCAAACGACGCTTGTTGCTGGGATCTGCTTTCAAGCCAGCCTGCGCTAGCGCTTGGAAGAATCCACCGCCGTGCTGATAGGCAGTAGCAAATGTCCAATAGATGTCGGTGTCATTCATGGATCTGTTGGGTGCCGGTGTGGGTTGGCGCACGATGGACTGCTGCTTCGATGCCGATCATGGCGATCACCCATGCGGCGATGGCCATGCAGCAAATGTTGGCGATTTTGTTGTTCATGCCAGTGCCCTCCGCACGGCGTAACGGCTGATGTTCATGTGATCTGCAATGCGCTGTTGGCTCCAGCCGTAGCTGCGACGTAAGCGGCGTGCGCGTTGCTCAGTGCTTTCAGTTGCCCAAAGCAAGATCAAGACTGGCAATAAGAACAGTGCCAGTAGTAAGGCGAGTGTGGTGGTCATGGCTGGGGTCGGTTTGGGGTGCCGGGCCAACCGGCGATGCAGCCTTACTTAGGGCGTGTTGGGCTCGTGGTGTCGCGTCGTGTGCCCGGTTCCGCGGCGGTTGAGTTTTGCGAGTGGACCGCTCCCCTCGTGCAACCACTATACACCCTGCGCAACCCCTGTCAACCCCCGGCAGCCATGATTCGCTGGGCATCCTCCACACTCCTTGCTACGCCTGCAATGCCGCCAGCAGCTTGGACAGCATCCAACCATTGCTGCTGTTCAGGCCTGATCCTGCCGGTTGGCGTCTTGACCTCAATACTGGTGAACACCGCCACTTGCTGGCCAACCATCTCTGGTGTAATTGTCACGCGCTTCCAGCCGATCAAGTCAGCGCTGCCCTTGCACAACCCAAACTGCACCGGGCGGCCATTCTGATCCTTAAGCGTGCCGGTGTTATTGCGGAAGAGCCTGGTGCTGCCGTGGCTTACTGCTAGGCGAATCTCCTGCTGAATACGCTGCTCAGACAAAGCTGCTCGGCAACTGGCGGCAGAGTAGCGGTTCCCCACTGCTGCGCCATTGCATCAGCTATGCCTTGATAGGTGCGGCTGCGATTTTTCCATCTGTCCTTGCCACTCATCATCCATACCCTTGGCTCGCGCCCTGGCACTATTTTCGTCGGCTTGAGCTTGGGCAAGTTCTTGAGCCATAGGCAAGTCGCCTTGGTTTCGCCATGGCCAAACTGCCACGGCTGAATCGTCTGCGTTGGTGGTTTGATAGCCGTGCTGATAATGCTGACGGGATTTTCAATACACCAGCGGTCAATCGGTGCTGCCATCAGCAGCCGCACGAAATCGAGCGCCTCGGCTTGCTCGAGCGCCTTGCGGTGGAAATGGCGTGAGCCGCTGACCGCCAGATGGGTGCAGGGGGGATGGGCGATCATCAAGTCCCATCCATCGGCCAGTACCTCCTCAACTGGCTGCTGCAGGTGCCATTGCGGATCGCGCTCACAGTCCAACAAATCGCAGCTCCATGCATCGTGACCGCAACGGCGGAATGCGTCACGGACCCGAGCGCTGTATTCACAAGCGACGAGGACCCTCATATGCCATATCGCTTGGCCAACCTAGCTTGGTAAACCCGCTCAGCCCATCCGCGTTTATAGCCGCGTTGCTGCGCTAACTGGCGTAGGTCATCCAATGACTGCGCACTGCCTTGTTCGCGTTTGCGCTGGCGTGCAGCCATCTCCACCAACTCACCATCAACCTGCTGCAACTCACGGCGTTCCTGTGGTGCAAACACATGTCCGCATTCACGGCATATCTGTGCAGTGCTAATGCTGGTAGCAAAGCACGTTGGGCATACCTTGACGCTTGGTGCTGCCTCGCGGTCGCGTTTAGCGGCACCATCCAAAGTCCAATCGCGTTCTTCAAGGTGGTGGCCAAGCCGCAGCGTATTGCCGACATGATCGAGCACCACAGCACGCTTACCAAGTTGCGGGCGCAGGCACCTGCCGATCATCTGCAAGTGCAGCGCCACGCTTGCGGTAGGTCGCAGCAAGATGCAACCGCCAACGCTCGGCACGTCTACGCCTTCGCCAATCAGCGCGCAACTGGTGAGCACCTTCAAGCTGCCGGTGCCTAAATCGCTAAGCAACTGCTGGCGTTGCGTGGTATCCATGCTGCCATCAATACTTGCGGCAGCGATACCAGCTGACTGGAACAGCGCTGCAACTGCTTCCGCATGGGCCACTGAGCAGCAAAAGGCAATTGCCGTCTGGCCTGGTAGATGCTTGCGGTAATGGCCAAGGCAATCACCCATGATCGTGCCGACACGTTGCTCGGCCTCCTTGGCGTCAAAATCACCCATGCGCTTACGCAGGCCGGTTGAATCGAAGCCCGGTGGTGCCAGCACCTTTGCAGCAGCAAGGAATCCTTGCTCAGTGAGCTGCTGCGCAGTTGGGCCTTGCACCATCGCTTGGTAATGCTGCCCTAGGCCGCGGCCATCGCTGCGTATCGGTGTTGCCGTCACACCAAGAAGCTTGGCGGCATGGAAATGCTCAATTACCTTGGCCCATGTGCCTGCTGTTGTGTGGTGCGCTTCATCCACCACCAGCAATTGAAAGAACTCACGTGGCAGCAGGTGCAACCTGCGCGCAAGCGTTTGCACGCTGGCAACTTGCACCGCATGGCTTAGGTCCATGCTTTTGCCAGCAGCGATGCGACCATGCTTGACGCCCATTGCCGTAAGGCTGCGGCTGGCTTGATCCAGTAGCTCTGCGCGATGCACCAATATGCAGACGCGGTTGCCCTTGATTGCTGCTTGCTCTGCGATGTAGCTAAAGCACACTGTCTTGCCGCCACCCGTTGGCAGTACCGCTAGGACTGACTTATGCCCTAGCTGGTATTGCAAGCGGATGTCGGTGATCAGTTGTTGCTGGTATGGGCGGAGGTTCATCACACCAACACTCCCTGCTTGTTGTTGGCTACCTCAGTCAGGTTCTTGACCGCGCAGTTGAAGTACGACGGCTTCAGCTCAAACCCAACGAAGCGGCGCCCATCCTGGATGCTGCAGTAACCCTCGCTGCCGATGCCGGCGAATGGGCTTAGCACCACGTCACCCGGATTGCTCCACAACTGCAGGCCGCGGCGAATCACTTCCAGCTGCAGCGGGCAAATGTGGCGCTCGTCATCATTGGCGCGTGCGCTGCGGTATTGCAGCGTGTCGGATGGGTTGATGTCCATCCACACCGGGCTGGCGTAGCGCTGCCAGATGTTGATCGAGTCCTTGATCGGATCCTTGCTCTTAAGTGGCGGGTTCTCACCAGCGAACTCAGTGAACGGGCCAGCTACCGGCTCCAGATTGTCGCCCAGCTTGCGCACGGTCACCAGATAGTCAGGGATGCCCTGGCGGCTGAGCGCCGAATCCTTCCGCACTTGCTTGTGAAGCAACCCGATCGCCTTGGTGCGCTGCATTGCGGTCACAGGATCCTTCCAGATGCACACCTCGCTATGGAACACGAAGCCGGCAGACTGGAAGATCCGCAGCATGTCACCACGAAAATCCTTCACACCAATGAAGCCATCGCGCTCTTTGCTGCTGGGCAGATTCATGCAATGGAAGCTGATCAGTCTGCCGGGCATCATCACGCGATGTAGCTCGCTGGCAAGGAATCCGAAGTGATCGAAGAACTCCTGTTCAGTGCGGCTATTGCCCATATCGCGGTCGCTGTTGCTGTAGGTGTAAAGCGACGCGAACGGCGGGCTGAAGATGCTGTAGTGGATTGAGTCGCTGTCGAGCTGCTTAATGCTCTCCACGCAGTCGCCCATATACATGTCCCATCCATCACCGGACTTGTGCTCAGTGATGTGCGGCGCCACTTGGCGTTGGATCTTCTTGAGTTGTTCCATTGTTTGTTGCTTCATGATTTCAACCATTGATTGAGCCATTTGGATGCTGTCCGCTTCTTTGCGGCGGATGTTGTCGATCACGCGGCCTTCCGCCACGTCGTAGATGATGTGAGCGTTGACAGGCTGCTCTTGGCCGAAACGCCAGCAGCGGCGGATGGCTTGATAGAACGCCTCATAGCTGTGCGACAATCCAACAAATGCGACGTTGTGGCAGCGCTGGAAGTTGAGGCCAAAGCCAAAAATACTCGGCTTGCTGACCAGTACGCGGATTTTGCCATCTTGGAAGTCGATCGCAGCTTGTCGCTTGTGGTCGTCGCTGTCGCTACCTGAAACCTCAACTGCGCCATCAATAGCAGCTGTTAGCGCCTTGCTTTCATCATTCAGATCACACCACACCAGCCACTGCTCGGTGTCGCTGTTAGCAAGCTTGGCGGCGGCTGCCACGCGGAGCGCGAGCGACGCCTTGCGCACTTTGCGTTGGTCGTTGAGCGTACGAGCCTCCATGGCAAACAACGCCATCTGGCCGTCATCACCTGCTGTTGCCTCGCGTGGAGTCTCGACCGTGCAGTCTTGGATCTGCAACGCCGGCAAGATAAAGCTGCCATCGTCGTAGCCAATGTCTGATGGCTTGCGGATGGTTACCGCCCAACTGCAGACCCACTCCCAGAACTTGCTCTTTGCGTGACCCTTGAGCCGCCACTTGGCAGTGTCACCTCCGTCATGCACAAAGAACATGGCCAGCATCTCGGTGCGAGTCATCACGCCGATGAACTCAGCATGATTACCAAGCTCCATGTGGTCGTTCGGTGCTGGCGTGGCTGAGCAGGCCAGACGGTATGGCGTCTGCGCAAAAGACTCGATGATCTGGTTGCGGATCTTGCCGGTGTATGCCTTGAGGATGCTGCTCTCATCGAGCACCACGCCATGGAAGCTGGCCGGGTCGAAGTGGCTCAGCTTCTCGTAGTTGGTGATCGTGATGCCAGGCTTGACCTCCGACTGCGTGGTGGCAAATGAGCATGGGATGCCGAACTTGATGCCCTCGCGCACGGTTTGGTGTGCAACGGCAAGCGGCGCCAGCACCAGCACGTTGCCGCCAGTGTGCTGATGCACCTGATGGGCCCACTCAAGCTGCATGGCGGTTTTGCCCATGCCACAGTCGGCCCAGATACAGAACTTGCCAACACGGCAAGCCATGGTCACGATGTCCCGCTGAAACGGAAACAGCGGCGCTGTGAACTGCTGCGGGTCAAAGCCAGCAACAGGTGCTGCAGTGGATTTGGAAGCTAGGAAGTCTTGGTAGGTCATGGCAGTGTGCAGCCACTTGCAACCGTAGCAGTCACGGCTACACTAGGCAAGCCTTCCGCTAGAACCCGTGCGGCTGACCCATCCAACCCATATACGACTCACTCCGGATCTGCTGCAGCGATTGGACTCTTGGCGTGGTGATCGCATGAACCGCGCTACCGCCATTCGATTGCTGCTGGAGCAGGCATTAAAGGAGTCCAAGTGAACCTGCGCGATGAGCTGAGCCGGCTGCCCGACGATTGGGGTTACGTCGCAGTTGACGGTCAAAAACGCCCATACCAAGCTGCATGGCAGGACAACCCGCTCGCCAAAGACGACTTGCTCACTGAGCTGACCGGTGGTCGCGCACGTGCAATTGGCGTGTGTTGCGGTGTGCCATCCGGTGGTTTGCTATTCCTAGACCACGACGGCAAGTCAGCCAGCACGCTTCTTTCGGATTGGGGCCTACCGCTTTCGTCCCTACCCCGCAGCTGGGTCGTTAAATCCGGTCGTGATGGTCGGATGCAGATCATCTACCGCGTACCACAGCAGTATTGGGATGACATTGCCACACGTAAATACAAGACCGGTGTCATAGATGACGATGGCAAAGCTGAGCAGGTAGAACTGCGTTGGAATGGTTGCCAGTCCGTTGTAGCAGGCGCGCATCCTCAAACCAGCGGCTACTACTGGGTTAAAGGTCACGCACCAGGCGACCGCAATATTGCGGAAGCGCCAGTTGGGTTGATTGAGCGGATGCTCAAACCCAAGCCGGCACCATTGCCATTGGTTGAATACAAGCCTTCATCACTAGCTGATGACGTTGCACGTGCTCGCTCATACCTCGCAGCATTAGCGCCAGCGCGTGCTGATGACTACGACGACTGGCTTAATACCGGCATGGCGCTTCACAGCCTTGGTGATGACAGCCTGCTCAGCGATTGGGAGCAATGGTCCGGTCAATCGGCGAAACACAAGCCCAGCGACTGCCAACGCAAATGGCGGAGCTTTAAGAAATCCGGCATCACGCTTGGCACGCTTGGTGATATGGCCAAGAAAGACGGCTGGCGCAGCAGCAAGCCAGCGCGGCGCGAGGTTGGTGGTAGGGCAGCAGACCCAGAGCCACAGGCTGCTCGCGCGCCGGTCGGCGGCAAGCCGGAAAAGCTTGAGGCCGCTGAGCTGCTGGAGTACCTACGCCGCAGTGCCGGCGATATCCGTCTCAACATCTTCACCCAACAAATCGAGGTCGACAATCAAGTAATCGAAGGCGTCGACCGCTATTACCTCAAACTGGCAGAGCAGGGTTACAAGGTCAGCAAGGAACTTGCCATTGATTGCTTGGTCCAAGTGGCAAGCGAGAAGCCATACGATCCAGTGCGGCTTTACCTCGAACACGTCGCCGATCACGTCGACCCGACCTACATCGACCGGCTTGCAACGACTTACCTTCGCCCGTGCGATGCCGCGCTGACAGAGCCAACCATTTACGACGAGATGCTTAAGCGCACGCTTATCGGTGCCGTTATGCGTGCCTTTACCCCTGGCTGCAAGCACGACACTGCTTGCGTATTGATGGGTGATCAAGGTGCCTACAAGTCCAGCTTTTGGGGTTGCCTCGGTGGTCCTTTTTTCTCTGATGCACTTGGTGATATCTCAAGTAAAGACGACGTAATGGTACTTCATCGGTCATGGATGATGGAATGGGCAGAACTTGATCACATCACAGGTAGACGTCATGCAGGACAGGTGAAATCCTTCCTTTCGCAGGCAGTAGATCTAATGCGCGTGCCTTATGGCAAGGCGGTTGAGTCATTCCCAAGGCGTGGCATTATTGTTGGCACTACTAATAAAACCACCGGTTTCTTGGTAGACGAAACCGGCAACCGTCGCTTTTGGGTCATCCCAACCACTAAAACGCAACAGGACCAGATTGATACCGCTTCACTGATGCTTGAACGTGACGCGATTTGGTCCGCTGTAGTACATGCCTACCGCGCAGGTGAAACTAACCGTTTAACAGTGGACATGGAAATTCAAGTGACAGAGGAGAATAATAATTATGTCATTGACTCGCCTTGGCGTAGTGCCATTGAGGAACATCTTGAGAAACGGCGTACAATTGATCTACTGACAACTGAAGAGCTTCTAAATAACGCAATCAAGAAACCTGCTGAACGCCAAACGCGAGCTGACCAGATGCAAGTGGCCTCGATTCTCAAAGATCTTGGGTACGTCGCAAAACGCGAGGCGTCTGGGCGGCGGCGGCGGTACTTCGCAAAGCCATAGGTCGGGTTGGACGCGCTAAGCCCTTGGCAGCACTGGATTTCCTCTCCGTCCAACGTCCGACCGTCCATCTAAGGGTTTAAGAGTTACCTAAACCCTCCCTCTCCCCCCTTCTCCCTCTTTTATCCATATAGGTTGGGAGGTTGGACGGAGAGGCCAAACCTCAGTCGTGGCAAGGCCGCCGACCTCGCCCAACCTCGTCCATCTAGGTAGGACCTGCCTTGGACCTATCCTGCATCGAACTCATCCGCATTCAATGCCTGAAATCAAGCTCAACGTGTCCGTCGACGATCTTGCGCGGTTGAACGCTGAAGCAACAGCGCATGGCATCCCACGTGCGCATCTCATCCGGCAGCGTGCGCTTGGTGGTGGTGGTGTTGCACGATTGACCACGGCGGCGTACCATGCGCTGGTGGCGGACGCCTGCGCGTTCATGCGTGGTGACCTAAGCCGCCGTCATGTTGAAACTCTCGTTGCATATGTCATCGCTCATTCACATCCCAGCCAAACAGCAGCCGGTGATCAACCGACTGCATGACGCCATGACCCAGGCAGTGGCGTATGCCGCAGCCATTGCCGACAACGCCATTGATGACGGCGTGCCGATACCGGCTGAACTTGTCGACAGCTTTGCCGCTGATTACCAAAGCATCATCACCAGCCTTTCCCGTGCCGCCGGACAATGAAACTCACAACCTGTCAATCTGATCTTGATTACGCCTTACGCACCATTGCGCCGGCCATCGCGCATCGCAGCTCCCATCCGATCCTTGATTGCTGCCTGATCACTGCTACTGGTGGCACCATGTCCATCACCGGCTTCAACCTGGACCTTGGTATCACCGTCAGCGGTCTGCCCGCTGCAGTAGAGACCGATGGCGCCGTCGCATTGCCGTACAGGCTGCTAGCAGGGCTTGTAAGCCGCTTTGAGGGTGATGAGGCCATAACCCTCGCAGATGGCGCTTTGACCGCCTCCGCGGGCTCGTATGGGCTTGCTGCGGCTGATGCTGCGGATTACCCCGCAATGCCGGTTGTAGACGCCACCAGCAGTGAGCTGCACCTATCCGCCGGTATCCGCGCCTGCATGGCAGCCGCCAGCACCGACGCCAGCAAGCAGATGCTGCAAGGCATCCACCTAGGCAGTGGTCACATGGAGGCCACAGACGGTCATCGCCTCATGCGTTACGCACTAGACCTGCCCGCTGACCTAGACGTGGTACTACCAGCCAGCACCATGCGTCTGCTGCAGGATCGCGTTGCAGCAATCGCCGTTGCACATGGTCAAGCCGTCATCGACGCAGGTGATGGCATCACCATCTACAGCCGCATCATTGATGGCACCTACCCAGACGTAACCAAGCTGGTGCCGGCCGAGTTTAAAAGCACCATCACCGCCGACCGTCGCCGCTTGACCCGCGCTCTGGAGCGCGTCGCCATCATCGCCGATGCGCACAACTCCATCGTCAAGCTCGAGGCAGTAGGTGGCACCATCGCCATCACCGCCGAAGCCGATGCCAACAACGGCAAGGAGCTGCTCAAGGTGGAAGGCACTGCCACTGGCACATGGGCGTTCAACGTCCACTACCTGCTAGATGGCATCAAGGCTTTCAAGCCAGCAGAAGCCGTCACCATCTTCGCTAATTCGGCAACCACACCCGTGGTATTAACACCTGCCGGCGTGGATGGTGTAACCTATCTAGTAATGCCAGTGCAAATCAAAGGTAACTAGGTGGCAAAGAAGAGCACCAAGGATGAGATTCAGAACCGCGTCAACGTGGTTTATGACCTCATCCTGCGTGCTCATAGCCATCATCAAATTGTTCAACACGGTTCCGAACTCTGGGGCGTCAGTGAGCGTCAAGTCCGTGATTACATGGCTGAAGCACGCAAACTGATTGCGCTTGATTCGGAACTTGAACGTCCACAATGGTTACAAGCGGCACTAGCAAGGCTGCAAGATTACGAACGTGAAGCACGCGCAAAGGGTAATCTCAGCATTGCAATCAAAGCTTTAGAAGATCAAGCCAAGTTGTTGCGGTTTGAGATCTCGTGAGCTTAATTGCTGGCATCTGTGAACCTGGCAAGCTGCTTGGTTTTATGGATGTCGCAACGCAAGAAGACACAGGCGATCTCTTGCAGCGCATCCGCAATGACCTGCACCCTGGGCAGCTTGATTTTGTAGACGACACCGCAACGCAAATTATTGGCATCTCAGCTGGTTATGGCGCCGGCAAGACTCGTGCACTATGCGCTAAGGCAGTGATGCTTGCCGCGGCCAATCAAGGTTTCATCGGTGCTGTGATGGAGCCAACCGGCCCGTTGATACGTGACATCTGGCAGAACGACTTTGAGCAGTTCTTGGAGGCATACGAAATCCCATACACCTTTAGGGCATCACCGCTTCCGGAGTACATGCTGCACCTGCCAGGTGGTGACACCAAGATCCTGTGCCGCAGCTTTGAAAACTGGTCACGCATTATCGGCTTGAACCTTGCATGGGTATTGGCAGATGAAATCGACACCGTAACGCCAAGCATTGCAAACAAGGCATTTCCCAAGATCCTTGGTCGCCTGCGCTCCGGTAATGTCCGTCAATTTGGTGCTGCATCAACACCAGAGGGCTTCCGCTGGATGTGGAATACATTCGGCAGTGAGGAAGCGCAAGGTCGTGCCGACCGCAAGCTGATCAAGATGCGGTCAGCAGACAACCCGCACCTACCGCCAGATTTCATCGAACGGCTTGAGGCAAACTATGATCCGCAATTACTGCGGGCTTATCTTGATGGCGAGTTTGTTAATTTAACCACCGGCACTATTTACGACCGCTTTGATCGCAGTAAGCACGTGGTGGCTGACCTACCAGACCTAGACCGTGAACCATTACGTATTGGCGTTGATTTTAACGTTGGTAACATGTCCGCCATCATCGGCGTTCGCACCGGCAGCAGTCTGCTAGTGATAGATGAGATCAGCGGCGCACATGACACTGATGCATTGGCGCAAGAGATCCAAGCGCGTTACCCCCAACGGCGTATCTACATCTATCCAGACGCATCAGGCGGCAATCGCAGCACCAACGCAAGCCAGACCGATATCCAGATCCTAGAGTCCTATAACATGTCAAATCAATCACCGCGGGCAAATCCTCCCGTTCGTGATCGCGTGGCTGCTGTTCAGGCTTTGCTGGAAAACGGCAAGGCCCAAGTCAGGCTCACCATCCACCAGTGCTGCAAGCGGCTGATTGAATGCTTAGAGCTGCAGTGCTACACCGACAAGGGCGACCCGGATAAGGATGCTGGCCATGACCACATGAATGATGCACTGGGCTACTTGGTATGGCGTGAATTCAACCCATTGCACGCAGGTGCTGGGCGCAGCACAGGTATTAGGCTATATTGATTGCGCAAACCATTTACCCTACTCATGCTTAAGGGTCCTGAACTACTTGCTAAGGTCAAGGAACTGACCGGCACTGTTACCAAATCCGAGCTAGTGCGTGATTGCGGTTACACATCAACCAATAAGGACGGCAGCGAACGTCTTAATTTCACTGCCTTTTATGATGCGCTGCTGGAAGCCAAAGGCGTTGAACTCGGCAGCAAAGGCACCAAAGGTCGTAAATTGACCTACAAGACCAAGGTGCAATTCAACGGCAAGCTATCCGTTGGCGATGGTTACGTCCGTGAGATGGGTTTTGAACCCGGCACTGAGTTTGAAATCAAGCTTGGTCGTAATAGCATCACGCTGACCGCAGCTGCGTAAACTACCGTCATGACCGCGGCGCTGTAATGTACACCGGCTTTAATAACTACGACCGGCCTATTGCGCAGCGCCGCGTTACTCGCGTGCAGGATGCCAATACTGCATGGTATGCGCAGGAAGCACATTGGATCTTGATTGAAGATCTACTGCAAGGCACGTACGGTATGCGCCGCAAGCATCGGCGTTACCTACCGCAAGAACCACGTGAGCTAGATGAGTCCTACGACAACCGTCTAGCACGTAGCGTATGTCCGCCGTTCTATCAACGTCTAGAGCGGATGCTGGCTGGCATGTTAACGCGCAAGCCAGTACGGCTTGACGATACTGCTGACATCATCCGTGAGCAGTTGTTTGATGTTGACCTGCAAGGCAATGACCTTAATGTTTGGACCTATGAAACAACCCGCAAGATGGTCCGTTATGGCCACGTTGGTGTACTGGTGGATGCACCTGCTAATGGCGGTAGACCCTATTGGGTGAGCTACACACCACGGCAAATCCTTGGTTGGCGTGCTGAGCAGCAAGAAGGCCGTCAGGTATTGACGCAACTGCGGCTTGCCGAAATGGTTAACGTACCAGATGGTGAATTTGGTGAAAAGGCAGTGGAGCAAATCCGTGTGCTAACGCCAGGTGAATTTCAACTGCATCAAAAGCAAGACAATGGCGAGTTTACGATCATCGACGAAGGCCGCACAAGCCTTAGTGAGATTCCATTCAGTGTTGCTTATGCGCAGCGCAGTGCATTCATGGAGTCACGGCCACCGCTTGAGGATATCGCAGAGCTAAACCTTAAGGCATATCAAATCCAATCTGACCTAGACAATCAGCTCCACATCAGCGCTGTGCCGATGCTGGCGTTTTATGGCTTTCCATCTGCTGCAGAAGAAGTAAGCGCTGGACCGGGCGAAGCAATTGCATTTCCTGCTGAAGGGCGCGCAGAATACATCGAACCAGCTGGCCGCAGCTTTGATTATCAATTCAAGCGGCTAGAACAGCTTGCAGCGCAGATCAATGAACTTGGCCTATCAGCAGTACTGGGCCAGAAGCTATCGGCTGAAACCGCAGAAGCAAAACGCATTGATCGCAGTCAAGGTGATAGCACCATGATGGTCATTGCGCAAAATGTGCAAGACATGATCGACAACTGCTTGCAGTTTCACGCGCAGTACATCGGCAACAGCACTGCACCAGGCAGTAGCTACGTCAACCGTGATTTTCTTGGTACACGCCTTGAACCGCAGGAAATCCAATCTTTACTGCAGCTTTACACTGCTGGCACCATCACGCAGGAGACTTTACTGCGTGAGTTATCTGAAGGCGATGTGCTGGGCGATGACTTTAACGTAGATGAAGAGCTGGAGGCTACGGCCAATGCGGGGCTTGATTTACCATCTGCTGGACTGGACAACCGACCGCTTAGTGGATTTGATGATAATGATCGAACCCAAGAGGCCGAGGAAGCAAGAGCTTGATTATCACATCAGCGCCTTGCCTGAAGAAGTGCTTGCTATTGTGCGCGTCACTTGGTACAAAAATGGCAAAGCAGATGAAGTGGATCAGGTGACACTGATGGAAGACGGCCAGAACGGTTACGACGCATTTGCTGCACTTGTCAGCAGTGCATTAAACCGTGGCGCTAATGTCAGCATCCGCAGTGGATATGCACCGGAAAATTTAGGCATCGTGCAATGAGTACACCAGAAGCGCTATATCGCAATGCGATTGATTTAAACCGCTACAGCAATAGCGTTGCACGGCGTATTATCAATGCCTACAACGACATCATTATTGATGCAGTCAATCAACTACGAACGATTGATAACTTAGCAGCACCAGTCAAGGCAGCACGCTTACGGGCAATCTTGGCGCAACTCAAAGATAGCCTTGGCACATGGGCTGGTGATGCAACAGAGCTAACTGCATTGGAACTGCAAGGCTTAGCGCAGTTGCAGTCGGAGTTTGTCACAGATCAATTAGCACGTGCATTACCAGTAGGTGCTCGTGATGCTGTACGTACTGTTGAGATCAGCCCACATTTTGCGCAGTCTGTTGTTACTACAGACCCGACGCAAATCAATGTGGTAGCACTAAGTGATGACCTATTTGCAGCAGTGCAAGGCGCACCGCAAACCTTCAGCCTTACTGCAGCGCAAGGTGCAACAATCACATTACCCAATGGCCAAGTAGTCAGCAAAGCATTTCGTGGTATCGCTGTAGATCAAGCAGAGCGGTTCAATCAAGTAGTACGGCAAGGCTTGCTAACAGGTGAAACCACACCTGACATCGCTAAGCGATTGGTTGGTAACTTGCAATTCGGCGAACGCGCACGTACCGTTAACCAACTTGTTGCAGCAGGCGGTCAAGCAACTGCTGTAGCTGATAATCAAATCGTTACGCTTGTACGTACAAGCATTAACCAAGTAGCCAATGCAGCCAGTCAGCAGGTATATGAAGCAAATCAAGACATCACTAAGAAATATCGCTATGTGGCAACACTGGATACCCGCACCAGCAGCATTTGTCGTGCATTGGATGGTAAGGAGTTTGAATATGGCAAAGGGCCAACACCACCGCAGCATTTCAACTGCCGTTCAACCACCGTGCCAATAATTGACTACGACGAGCTTGGTTTTATACCGCCACCGCCAGCAAAACGTGCATCAGCCGGTGGTCAAGTGCCAGCGGATCAAACCTATGGGCAATGGTTGGCTAAGCAAGATCTAGAAACTAAAGCCAAAGCGCTTGGTGCCAGTAAGGTGCCATATTTCAACAGGCTTGCTGAAAAGCACGGCCCAACTAATGCCATTGCCAAACTTGTGCGTGATGATGGATCAGAGCTAACCTTGGATCAACTACGCGCACGATATGGACCTGCCTAGCCTGAGGCACTTTCGTAATGATGGCATCTATTACATCAGCAGCGATCCAGTAGAAGCATTGCACGGCGAAGCATGGATCAATGCTGTCTACACCGATAAGGGCTGGGCAACAGCTGATGGCTCTAAACTATTAACAGGCGTTGAGGACTGGCGTTATGCCATTGAAGAGGGGCAAGTCGCAGGCTGTGATCTCAGAAAACATTCACAAGGAGATCAAGGCAGGCAAGCCACGCAAGCAAGCCGTAGCAATCGCGTACGCAAAAGCCGGCAAAAAACGCAAGCGTAAGTGATAGTCTTAGTGGGTAATTAAGCCTGCGGCTTATCCATGTCTGATGAAAACCAAACCCAAGAGCCTGCGGCTACTGGGGACACCGATGCATTGCAGCGCAGTGTTGAGGCACTTGAACGCAAAAATCAAGAACTCATTGCTGAGTTACGTGCAGCAAAGAAATCCAAGGCGCCAGATGGGGTGAATGTTGATGAGCTACTTGAGTTCAAGCGCAACTACGAGCAACAGCAACTTGAATCCCAAGGCAAATACCAAGAAGCGCGGCAAGCTTTGGAGCAGCAGTTCCGTGAGGCGACGGTTGAAAAGGACCAGCGCATCACAGAACTTGAAGCCCGCGTCCGTGAATTAGAACTTGTCACGCCTGCTGTAACAGCACTGGCTGACATCGTGCATGATCCTGACCTTGTGCTCAAAACCAAGCTGTCGCCTGATTCAATTCAACGCGAACCAGATGGCACTGTTGTAGTCGTAGACGGCTATGAACGCAAGCCAGTTGCAGAGTGGGCAAAAACGCTGCCAGCATGGATGCAAAAGCAACCCAAGCCACAAGGCAGTGGCGCACCAACTGGCGGCAGCAATGGCACGATCCCAGCTGGCATGGCCAATCCATTCAGCCGCGATAGCTTTAACCTCACTGAGCAATCACGGTTGTTCCGTACAGATCGTGATCTATACGAGCGCATGAAAGCTGCCGCCAACCGTTAGTATTTCATTGATTGCTCGTGATGGCTGCGCCGCATTGAGCCAAGGGCTGCGCCCACAACCGTAAACCCTTTTTTGAGGATTAGTCATGGCGACCCTTCGCTCTGACATCATCATCCCCGAGGTATTTACGCCTTACGTCATTGAGCAAACCACTCAGCGTGATGCCTTCTTGGCTTCCGGTGTGGTGCAGCCTCTGGCGGAGCTAAATGCCACCGAGGGCGGTGATTTCATCAACGTTCCTTTCTGGAAAGCAAACCTTTCCGGTGATTTTGAGGTGCTGACTGATAGCAGCAGCCTCACCCCTGGCAAGATCCAAGCTGACAAGCAAGTTGGCGTGATCCTGCACCGTGGTCGTGCCTTTGAATCGCGTGACCTTGCAGCACTTGCTGCTGGTTCCGATCCTATGGCCGCCATTGGCGCCAAGATCGCTGATTACATTGCTAACCAGCGTCAAAAGGATCTGCTGTCCTGCCTTGCCGGTATTTTTGGCACACTGGGCACCACCACTAGCTCGGCTGCTTTCTTCCCGCTGACCATTGATGGCGAATCGGGCGACACCCCGACTGTGCTATCCCCGCGTCATGTGGCAGAAGCTAAGTCGCTGCTGGGTGACCAAGGCGACAAGCTGACCGCTATCGCTATGCACTCCAAGGTCTATTACGACCTCGTGGAGCGCAAAGCGATTGATTATGTCACTGCTGGCGAAGCTCGTCAAACTGCACTTGGCACTGCCGAAGATGCATTTGGCGGCAGCATGGCTGCAGCCTATGCCGGTAATGTAAATGTGCCGACATACTGCGGTTTGCGAGTGATCGTCTCTGACGATGTGCAAACCAGCGGCAGCGGTGCAACCACTGAGTACGCAACCTATTTCTTCACTCAAGGCGCTATCGCCAGCGGTGAGCAAATGGCAATGCAGACGGAAACCGACCGTGACATCCTCGCCAAGAGTGATGCCATGTCGATTGACCTGCACTATGTGTACCACCCCGTTGGTAGCAAGTGGGCAGTAACTACTGCTAACCCCACCCGCGCTCAACTGGAGACTGTGGGCAACTGGTCTAAAGTGTACGAAACCAAAAACCTTGGTATCGTTCGCGCGACCAACACCTCTAACTTCGATTGAGGTAATTAACCATGGCTTCCATCTTTGAACTTGGTGACATCCCCGGCGGTCTTCTGCCGGCTCAGATGAACCTTGCGGCTCCTACTGCGACCGCAACCCTGTCTGCCGCTAACAGCTACAACACCATCATCCGTGGTGTTCCTACTGCTGCTGCTACCTACACCACTGCTACTGCAGAGGCGATTGTGGCTGCAATCGGTGGTGACTGCGCTGTTGGCACCACCTTCATGGTGGTTGTGCTGAACGCATCGGCTGGCGCCAATACCATCACCATTGCTGGTGGTACTGACGTGACCGTAAGCGGTGTGGCCACTGTTGTGCAAAGCGCTTCTAAGGTTTTCCTTGGCCGCGTGACCAACGTGACTGCAGGCTCTGAGGCCATTACCCTTTATGGTCTTGGTTCTACTGCCGCTGCCGTTGCTTGATTATGGGCATGTTCGCCTTCCGGCGACTGCGTGAACTGGAGGCTGCTTCTAACGAGGCAGCCTCTCTTTCTATTGCAGAGCCTAAACTAGAACTACAGGAGCCACCGGCTGATGGCAATAACACTCGTAGCCACGCCAGGCGCGGCAGACGCAAACAGCTACCTAACACTGGCAGCAGCGCAAGCGATCATTGATGGCTTTGTGGAGGATGCTGATGTAACCGCATGGGCATCAGCTACCACAGACCAAAAGAATCGGGCGCTGTTTACCGCAACGCAACGGCTGGATCGTGAGCGTTTTCTTGGTGCGCGTGCTACTGACACGCAAGCATTGCAATGGCCGCGTACTGGAGTACGCAAGCCTGATACCTACATCAATACCTACGCCGTTGGTTTTCCGTTTCGCATCACAACGGACTACTACACCGACGACGAGATCCCAACCCAAGTGCAATATGCGCAAGTGGTGCTTGCGACATACTTGCACAACAACCCAGATGGCATCGGCCTAAGCGGACTGGAGGATTACAAAAACGTAAAGATCGGCAGCATTGACGTCACGCCAAATCTTGGTTACGGCGCTGTTGGTGTCGATAAGATCCCGCCGATTGTGGAACGCTACCTGACTGGGCTTAGAATTAGCGGACCAGGCAACTTTGCCATTAAGCGGTCATGAGTAAATTCCTGCCTATTGATCCGTCCTATAGCATCGGCGCGGATTTTGTCAACGACACCAGCACCTACACCGGGCGTTGGCGGCGTATCACGATTCTGAAAAACAACAGCAGCTTTGCTGCTTTAGCCGCTCAAAACTGGACCGGCAACAGCATCCTTGGTGAAAGCTTGCCTGCTGGCTTCACCATTGAAGGTGTGTTCACCTCATTTGAGTTGGACAATGGCAGCGCTGTTATCGCTTACAAGATCTGATCATGTCAAAAGCACGTTCCGGCCATTCCGCAGTTGACTACACCATCGGT
>Ga0208898_1000651_pt1 | contig 26062 bp, 11 predicted proteins | sample VirMetDEL_Mar_4_FD_184513 | JGI IMG/M metagenome (GOLD analysis project Ga0208898, IMG submission 184513) | Aqueous microbial communities from the Delaware River and Bay under freshwater to marine salinity gradient to study organic matter... | ecosystem: Environmental > Aquatic > Marine >...
ATCACATTCGTATTATAGACGCAAGTATAGATTCTGTATATTCAATTACACCAAATGTTCATATAGGCACCGTAAAATTAAAAACGGAAGTTCTTATGTTTGGCGTATAAAATATTAATAACCCCCCCTTTTTTTTCTGGAGTGATTAATTATGCCAAGACCAACAAATACAAACAACAGAGTTTTTTATGCAACTCAAGCAGTCGCAATAGGCGATCGAGGCGCGACCGGGGTTGTAGATAGTTGGCAACCATCTGATGGTGCCAATAATTTTTCAGGTGATGGAAAAGTAATGATTGCACATGGCGTTCAATCAATTGGAGTGACTACAAACTTTAATCTAGAGCAAATTTTTGAACTTGGACAGCTTTCTCTTTATGAGAACTATGAAGAGGTTCCAGAAATTGAAGTAACATTTGAAAAGTTACTAGATGGTTATTCCTTGCTTTATCATCTAGGAACCGTAGATGCTACAGCTCCTACACTTCCAGGCCGTGCTACTGCGAGAGCAGACGTAAGAATGGCTGTTGGTTTAGAAACTAACGAATATATGGCTACTGGTGTTAATTCTGGCGTAGCAGAGCTTTATTGTTCTGGTATGTATATTAGTTCTGTTTCTTATACTCTGGGTACTGATGGCAGCTTTACAGAATCTACTACATTTGTAGGTAATGACAAGCAGTGGTTAACAAATTCTGAAAATGGATTATTGACTAATACTAATGGAGTATTAGCAAATGCATTTAGTTCTTCAGTATTTGGAAGCGATGCGCCTGTTGGGGTGGATAATAGTGTATTGCGTCGTCAAAATTTAGTAATTGGAAGTGTCGGCCAAACTTATGGAGGCACAGCATTTACGACACAGGTTCCAAGCGTAGTAGGTGATGGAACTAGTGGTGATCTCACTAACACTATTTATATTAGTGAAAATGGTGGACCATATATTCAATCTGTAAGTATTAGTTGTGATTTAGGAAGAGAAAATATTCAACAGCTTGGTAAAAAAGCACCATATTATCGCTATGTTAATTTCCCAGTAGATGTTACTTGTGATGTAGAAATAACTGCTGTGAATGGCGATAATGTAGACGCAGCAGAAGAAGAAAAAAATCTTCTTGATCATTCTATACAGTTTGTTTTGGATGATAGCACAGTATTCCAGCTTGGCAATAAAAATAAACTTACCACAGTTTCATATGGAGGTGGAGATGCTGGCGGTGGAAATGCTACCATTACTTACAGCTTTACCAACTCAAATGATTTTGTCGTATTACACTCTGGTGATCCTATGGCACTTGAAGCTTCAAATTACTTCAAGAATTGGTTTGCATAAGTCGGTATTAAGCTTGGGGGGGATTTTCCCCCCTGGGTTTGATTTTTTTAGGACATTACATTGGACTATATTAACAGCTTAATTTCTGGAATAGTTGTTTTTAAGATAGGAGGAGAATATATCTATGTAAAACCAGCCTCCGCAGAAGATAAAACTTTTGCGGATTTTTTTTCGCAAGAGCAATATGACGACGCATTAATTGATGGAATATGGAATCAAGATGATGCAGAAAAATATTTGATTGAAATTGGGTATTGGTCACAAAGCGAAGAAGATAAAATAAAAGAGCTGGAGAAGAACATAGAGAATATGAAGTTGGATTATTTTAATAATTTTTACAACTCATCAACAAAGGACTACATTAAAAAGAATCTTAGTAAGCAAACTAGAAATAGTCAAGACTTGCTGAATAAGAAGTATCTTTTTTATGATAAGACATGCGAATATCTAAAAAAGTATTCTCATACATCATACTTACTACAAAAGACAGCATTTTGCAAAGATAAAAAATTAGCCTGTAGGTATTTTTCAAGTCAAGTCTTGTTTAATAAATATAGCTCAGTAAAAAACGACATATCAAGCAATCTTAGGAAGATAGCGAAGAGTGAAGAATGGAGAGGCACATGGATATCTGTAGGAAAAAGAATCTTTAGTAATCGCCCCTCCTCTTTTACGGAATTGCAAATATCTATGATATCGTGGTCCAATTACTATGACGGCATTTACAAGTCTTATGACAAGCCATCTGACGACATAATAGAAGACGATATAGCATTAGATGGATGGTCTATATCTCAAAGAAAAAAAAGACAAGAAGAAGAAAAAAAGAAAAGTGCAGAAAAGATACTCCCTGAAAATATGAGAAATGCTGGAGAAATTTTTATACCAGCAAGAAACGCAAAGGAAGCTTCTGATATCATGAGCCTAAACAGTCAAGATGGATTGCATAAAATAAAATCTCTAAAGAGGGATTTGGATAGGGAAGGAGCAGTTGAAGAATCTCAATTAACAAGCACTAGAAGAGAACTTCAGATGCAAGCGATACAAATGTCTAAAAATAATAGAAGGAGGTAGCAGTGAATAGGAAGAAAGAAATACTAAATGAAAGGTCTACGAATAGACTAAAAAAGGAAATCAAAAAAAGAATTCAAACTACTATGATAGGATCTCTATCAAGCATTGAAAAATATTTTGGTTTTTTATGGGGTGAAGATTCAGATTCTGAGCCAACGGCAAAACAAGAGCAAATGCGGGAAATTTTTGAAGAAATGAGAACGGAGATTCTTGATAAGGGCAATACTCAAATAAGGAACGCGGATGCTGAAATAGAAACTTATGATGTTACATGGAATAAATACCATATCAATTTACCAATTAGAAAATACTAGGAGGAAAAATGGCTAAGAAAGAAGAAAAGAGATTTACTTTTGAAGATAAAGAATATGTTATTAAACCAATAAATGCAACAACCTCTATTGAAGCTCAAAAAGTTTATAATAAAGCATTTAAAAGGGCAATTGAAGAAGGTGCTATTCTCAAAAAAAGCCTTGAAGACCATATGCGTCGTCAAGGATTATGGGATGATGGCAAGCAAGAGGAATATGAAGGACTGCTCAAGAAAAGTGCAGACATTGAATATAAGATCAAAAGCGGGGCGTATAAGAAAGCTTCAGAAGTTAGAGACAAGAGCATTGAATTAAAGAAAGTACGCAATCAGCTTACTTCTTTACTGATGATAAGAAACTCTATGGATTCTACAACAGCTGATGGACATGCTGATAATGAAAGATTTTTTTATCTAATTACAGCATGTATTTATGATTATCAAACACAAAAGCCGGTGTATACATCTTTAGAAGATTATCATGAAAAATCAGAAACTGAATTAGCAGCAAAATGCGCAACAGAATTTGCTAATTTTGCATATGGACTAGAAGAAAACTATGAAGATAAGCTTATAGAAAATAAGCTTCTTAAAAAACTTGGATTATTGAACGCAGAAGGTCAGCTTACAAATAAAAAAGGTCAAAGAGTAGATTTAGATGGAAACCTGTTAGATGAACAGGGTTCAAGAATTGATAAAGATGGAAATAGAATAGACATTAATAATAATCCCGTTATAGATGATAGCATTATTGATGATCTAGAATTTGAAGATGATTTAAGTGTAGATCAAGAAGAAAGTAAGGAAAAAAAAGACGTTGAGGAAAAACCTACAAAGTCAAAACCCCGTGCTTCTTCAACTAAAAAAGAGGTTGTTGAAGTCAAAGAAGAATAGGTACATCAATGGCTTATGATTTACAGCTTCAGTTAGCTTTACAGCTTGATAATGCCAGTTTGAAAACTCTTAGAAAACAAATAGAATCTTCGCTTACTGGAATTAATGTAGGCGGATTAGATACCAAAAGCTTCACTCAGGCAAATGTTCAGGTAGATAATCTCAAGAAAAATTTCAAAAAAGGCGAAAAACAAGCTGAATCATTTTTTGATAGAGTTCAGGGCAAGGGCGTTGGATTTGCAGCATATACAGTTGCTAGTCAAGGTATATTAAAGTTAACTGGAGCTATTTCTCAGGCCACTAGAGAAGCTATAAAATTTGAGCAAGAGCTTATTAAGATAGCCCAAGTAACTGGGGATTCAAACAAAAGGACAAATATTTATGCCAAGAGCTTGGCCAATATATCCAAACAATATAATGTTAACCTTAGTAAGGTAGCTCAACTTACTAGAACACTGACTCAGACAGGACTTAGTTTCAGAGAAGCAGCTAAAGGTGCTCAAATATTAGCTAGAACCGATTTGCTTGCAACATTTGAAAGCTTAACAAGCACTACAGAAGGTTTAATTGCTGTAATGCAAACTTTTGAAGTCAGTGTTGGTCGTGCTGGTAAAGTTTTAGAATCAATCAATTCGGTATCCAAGCAATTTGCCGTGGAATCTACAGACATTGTAGAAGCTATTAGAAGAACCGGTGGCGCATTTAGTACTGCTGGAGGACAAATTGAAGAACTTATTGCATTATTTACAGCTGTTAGATCTACATCTAGAGAAAGTGCAGAAACTATTGCCACTGGTTTCCGTACTATTTTTGGACGTTTACAAAGACCTAAGACTATTGAGTATTTTAAACAGCTAGGTATTGAATTGCAAAATGCTGAAGGTAATTTTGTTGGACCGTTTCAAGCAATACAAAATATTAGCGAAGGTTTACAAAAACTTGGCATTTCCGCTGGAAGCGTTAAATTTGCAGAAATTGTAGAACAAATCGGCGGTATTCGCCAGATTTCTAGAGTGGTTCCACTGTTAGAACAATTCAATAAATCACAAAGGGCTTTAAATATAGCAAATAATGCCAGTGCAGATAGTATAGAAGACGTTGAAAAAGCACAAAAAGGGCTTGGATTTCAGCTAGGTCAATTACAAAAAGAGTTTGGGGTCTTGATATCTGATATTATTAATTCTCCTAGTTTCAAATTCTTTGCAGAAGTTTTTATCAATATTTCTAAGGCTGTTATTAGGCTAACTAGTTCTTTAAAGCCATTACTTCCACTTCTTGCTACTGTAGCCACTTTTAAAATAGGTAGGGGGATTAGCAAATTATTAAGCGGTGGCGTTAATCTTAAAGGTGCCAAGGAGGCTATAGGGTTTGCAAGTGGCGGTATGGTCCCAGGAACTGGAGATAGAGATACTGTGCCCGCTATGTTAACTCCTGGCGAATTTGTTATTCGCAAGAGTGCAGTAAAGGCAATTGGTGCGGACAGGCTAGCTGGAATTAACAAATATAAATTAGGAGGAACAGTAAAGGCTAATGGTAAAGAATTAAAAGAATTATACCCATCATTAAATGTTGCTGATGATACGGAGTTTCAAGCTAAAGTTAAGGCTGTGGAATTAAAGAAAAGGTCTGGTGAAAATTCCAAATTTGATAAAAAAACAGAACAAGTCATTCAAGGAATGGTCGAATCTAAAAAGAACATGATGTGGCAAAGATTTGAAGACGGTATTTCAAAAGCTTTTAATGTGCAGCTTGTTGGAGGTAATTCATATTTAGATTATCCTGGGAAACCGGGAGATGCAAAGTTTATTCCAGCTAATGCAACATATGAAAGATATGATGACAAAAAAGGAAATACTAATGAAACTTTTCTTGCAAAATTAATTGGAAGTGGGTTATACAAAAAAAACAAAACAGTAACTTCTTATTATCCAGAAGATCCTGCTCAAATCGCGGCTGTAGTGAAAAGTTATTTAGATAGCGGCAAAGTTCCAAAATTTGCTGACGGAGGAGAGGCTAAAAAACAAAAGGATTTTGGTCAAATACTACTTAGTCAAGGATCATCAGGAATAGAGGCTAGATACAATCCAAATGCTACAAGAGCGGGATTTGTTAAAGCAAAAAAATGGAAAGACGATATATGGACAGTCGGTTTATCTCAGGCCAGTAAGGGGTATGGACCGAAATTATACGATGTTGTAATGGAAGCCGTTACCGAATTAGGAGGTATGTTAACATCAGATAGAGCAACGGTTAGTGGTGCTGCTAAATCTGTTTGGGATTATTATTTCAAGAATAGAGGAGATGTAAAAAAGATTCCTTTACCAAGAGACGCTTGGACCGGCAACTATGAAATGATTGATGAAAAACTTAGAGGACCAGAAGATACTTGGCCTCCTAAAGATGATCCAGCATGGACTCTGCAAAGCGGATACAAAAAATCTCCATCATTAATAAATGACACAAAGCTAGTTAAAAGGATTAAGGGAGGTCAATCATCTGCTAAAACTGCTTTAGATTATTTTGCTGCTCGCAGCCTATTTGCAGATGGCGGTTCTGTAGGAACTGATACTGTTCCTGCTTTATTGACTCCCGGTGAGTTTGTCATTAATAAAAAATCTGCTCAATCTTTTGGGTACAATAATCTAAGGAAAATTAATAAGTATGCCAAAGGAGGCATAGTAGATGGAGTTCAGTATTTTGAAGATGGAGATATTGTTGAAAAAATTCGTGAAAAACGAGGACCAATTAATGAAAAAGCTTTAGCAGACATGGTTAAAGTTATACAAAAAATGGCTGATGATGCTGGAACTACTTTTGAAAAAATGTCAGACGAATTAATAGATAAGTTTGAAAATGGAGAGAATGCTTTATTAGAACTAGATGATGCCGTAAAAAATGCGACTGGTAGATCATTAGAGCTTGGTGGTAAAAACGTTAAAGATCTTGGTCCTGAAGCGTTTAAAGAAGCATCTGAAATCATGAAAGATGTATTACAAGAAGTTCGTAGTAAATCAGTTGCTGAAGAAGCATCTAAACCAGTGGCTGATGTGGCTGCTGAAGATGTGCCGACTCCTAAAAAAGGAAAGACTGGTAAGGCCAAAAGAGGCATTAGTGAAGAACGTAGAAAACAATTGAAAGAAGAAGCACTGGCAAAACAAAATGCAGAAGCGGGAGGTTCGGGACTAACTAGGGCTGGAAGAAGAGAAGCCAGTGAGACAGCTAGTGCGAAAACTGAAATAGACACAATTGCTATACAGGAAAAGTGGGATTCATATATAAAAGAAGAGGTTAAAAACGCTAAATCATTCTATCAAGAAAGAATGAACAATGTTTCAGATCCAGTTAAACTACTAATGGAAGGCGCAAGCGTAGAAGAAATCGGGAAGGCAATACAGGAACAGAACAAAATTCAAGAAGATTATAAACAAGCTGTAGCTGATATTAAGGAACAAGCAGAACAGTTGAAAGGTATGGATATTGAAAAAGCCGCCGCATCTAATCAAGCTGAATCAGAAGCCGAAGTAAGAACTAAAGAAGCTGAAGTTAGTGCAAAATCTGCCGAGGAAGCAAAACCAGTTAGTACTAAGCCAGTAGAAGATGCTACTAAATCATTAGCAGATAAAATTAAACAAGGCGGTGGAAAAGTATATGATTCATTGTCAAGTCTTGGAATTTCTTATGCAGAGGCTTCACTACAAGCACAAGCTATTGCTTCTGGATTAGCCAACTTTGGAGGATTCGAAGTCAATCAAGAAGCATTGGCTCAAGGACAAGTTAAGGGAGGTATGCTTTCTGGAGCTTCTGAAGTAGTTAATAAAGCTGCTGATCCAAAAGCTATTAAAGGCTTTGGGTCACAGCTTAACAAAGTTGGTAAAATGCTTCCCCAAAAACTAGGTGGCCCAGTTAGAAAAATGGGCGGCGTATTGTTAAAGAATGCAGATAAGATTGCTAAAGGTGCTAGTATGGCAGCTAAAGCACTGAATGTTTTAAGCTATATTGAACTTGGTGGTGGTTTATTCGATTCCCTATTAAGTGAAGATTATTCAGCCCAAAGAGATAATCTTATACAGCTTGGAGATGCTGCCGGGGCGGCAGAGGCAGCACAAAAAGCATATGGTCAAGAGATGCTTCGTAGTATTCCGATCATTGGAGGTTTTGTCACTGGTTTAGCTAGTTACTTTAATCTACTTCCGACTCAGTTAGATGGAACGGGGCAGTTAGTCGTAGCGAATGCGAGATTAGAAGCAACAATAAATGGAACAGATAAGGCCGTAACTAAAGCCAAAAAGGCTTTTCAGGAAGCTGCAAGTTTAGACGATGAAGAAGGCCAAAAGAAGGCTATTGGTACACAGTTAGACAAAGCTACTGAATTGCAGGATCTTTCTAATAAATCCGCAGCTTTACAATCTGGTTCTGGAACATCTCTTGCGGCTGGCGGGTTGGGAGCTGTTGGCGGGGCTGCGGCGGGTGCTGCACTTGGTAGCGTAGTTCCAATCATTGGAACAGTTTTGGGTGGTATAGCAGGTGCTGTAATTGGGGGTGGAATGGCTCTATGGAACTCGTCAGGTGCATCAAAAAAAGCTATTATAGAGAGCTATGAATTACAGGCCGAAGCCGCCAAAAAAGGCGCGGAAATAATACAAGATGTTACGAAATCTTTTGGTTCAGTATTAGTAGAAGAATCTAAGAACATGGTGCAAAATGGAGGCACTTACGAAGACGCCTTTAAGAAAGCCAGTGAGGCTATAGGCAACGAAAATATGGATGTAATCAAGCAGCAATTAGGTCCAGCGGGTGCAGATTTAGGTAAAGATGCAACAGCAGACATTGAAAACCTTGGTGATGCTTCGCAGCAATTAGACCAAGAACTATTACAATTAAGGTCTGGATTAGATCAACTTTCCGATAAGGCTCGTGCAGAAAGAGAAGCCGAGATAGCCAGAAAAGAAGCTTTACAAGGAAATATTGATACAATGAGAGATCAAATTGTAGCAGCAGAAGCAGCAAGGGTAGCAGAAGAAAAACTAGAAAAAGAAAGAAGAATAGCCGCAGCTGCTTTAAAACATCAAATAAAACTGCAAAAAGAAATGACAGCAGAAAGAAGGAGATTTAATAAGTCTGTACGAAGCATGGAAGACGATCTGGAAGACATGGACAACGCAGGAACTGGCAATATGTCTTCTAGACAGGGAATGGAGGCGGCTGGATATAATGCAGATTTATATCGTCAAGAAACTGGCGAAATTCTTGACAGTTCAGAATCAGCTAATGAAATAGCCAGAGACATCGGAGGAGCCGCTGGAGGAGAAGTCATAGCTGCTAATAAGAGAAGACAAAAGATAGATTCAATTACATCTGATCCAGAGGCTATGGCAGAAATCTTAGCAGATTCTACTGATGCTTCAGGTAAGAGAGATCCAGAAAAAATCAGAGAAAAGATAAATGAAAAACTAAAAGAAGAAGATCCTGACTTCAAGCCAGATGCTACATTTGAAAATGCTATGGTAGATTTCTCAAACACTGTCGCTAAGGAAGGAACATCCGCAGTTACTAAGGCTGGCGAAGCAGCAAAAGAATCAGTTTCCCAAAGTGCTCAAGAAGCCATAGACCAGCAAAAGCAACAGGCAGAGCAAATGGGCAAAATGCAACAGGAGCTTAGAAAGAGAGAAATTGAGCTAATTAATAGAAACTATGCTACTGCTCAAAAAGCATACGACGCAGAAAAAGCATACTTTGAAAAAAGAATGGCACTTAATAATAAGGTAGAAGATTTCTTAGATCCAATCGCAGAAGGTCCAGAAAAAGCCAAGAAGATGATGGAAAGGTCTAATAAACGATATGCTGAACAAAGGGCCGGTTTAGAAGAAAGAAGAGCTAAACAATTTGGAGAAGTTGGATCTTTTACTCAAAGAGGCGGTGGAGATCCAGCATTTGGAGCGGCATATGCTGCTGGAGGTATGCAAGGAGCTATAGATTATGCGGGTAAAGGATTAACAGGAGCGGCATCCTCTGAAGATCCTGGTACAGATTTAGCAAAATTTCAAAACCAAATAGACATGCTATCTAACACTATTGCTGATGAGATAGGCATCGAAGAAGAAAGACTTGATTCTTTAATTGAATCAGCAAAAGCACAACAGGAATATACCCAGGCACTTAATGACGCTCAGGGATCTTTAGTGAGAGATCTTGTTACAGGAACAGAAGAAGATGTAGCCAATCAGCTTAACACAATGAACGCCGCAGCTATGGCAGCACAGCAAGGTAGTTTTGCGGGAATACCAGAGGACATGAAGAAGGATATATTTGGTTTATTTGATAAGTTTGATGATATTGAAATTCCAGGCTTTGGAAAGACAGGTAGAGATCTAAAGAGAGAAATTACCAAAAATGAGCTTATGATGAATTTTGGATATGATGAGGCTACTGCTGACAAATTAGCTAGTAAGTCAGTTAATGATAAAGTGCCCGTTGATGAAAAAATGGCAGAGCAAATCAAGGCACAGCAAGAAAACTTACAGAGATTGTACGAGCAAGAAAAACAATTAAATGACTATAAGATTCAAGCAGAAAGAGAAAGCAATCAGAAGTTTTCTGACGCTGTTGATAGATTCGCAGCAAAGGTAGATGCCGAAAAGGCCAATCTAGAGGATAGAAGGCAAAATAAACCTCCAGAAGAACCTGAAGAATATAAAGAACCAGAAAAAGAAGAAGAACAAAAAGATCCAGTAGCAGACGCTCAGACCGCTTTGGATGAAGCTGAAGCTCAAGTCCAACAAGAAAAGGACAAAATAGCAGGCAGGACTGCAAAAATAGAAGAGCTAGATCAAGAAGCAAAGGAAATAAGAGACGATCAGGCGGCTGCGGCAAAGAGAGGGGGTCAGTCTTATGTTCCAGATCCACAAAAAGCAGCGAGATTAAAAGAAATCGAGAATGAAAAGCAAAAAATTAATAGCGAGAGTGATGGCGGCTTGGGTATGTTGAAGGCGAACGAAGCGAGGAATCAGGCACAAACTAATCTTAGACAGGCTCAGGCAGATGAGCAAGCAAAACAAGATGCTGAAATGCAGGCAAAAGAAGATGCATTTGTCCGAAATAGTCAAACACAAAATGAATCTACCAATTCGGAGGCACAGGCTTCAAATGAAGATAGAGGCACGGGCGGCAATTTTATTGATGATGTACTTGACGATCCATCATATCAGGATGAAGACCCATTTACTCCAACAAATCCACCGTCACGACCTACAGCTGCCACAGCCAGTAGTCCCTCAAGTATGCCCACAAGTATTGATTCGGGTGTGGCAGCATCAACAGGTTTGCAAACTTCTATAGTGAGTGATGAAGATTTCATGGCCGGTCTTAGAGAGGCAGGTGCTATCGCTCCAGGCATGGCTGCATCTGCAAGCACACCATCTTTTTCTGATGCTATGGCAGGCGATCCGTCATTCGGAAATCCTAATGTTGACCCATTCGCTCCACAAGGTCAAACTTCAGGCCCGCCATCTGCACCATCTATGCCCCCATCTGCACAATCTGGTGGATCTAGTCAGAGCAGTAGCGAGTCTAATTCTACCGGCTCAGAAGATGCTACATCTGGAGCAAAAGGAGGAAATTCAGATCAGGGTCCATTACAGGTTAATACTCAGGGGCAGCAAGATATTACAGTTAGATTGCCAGATGTACAAGCTATGGTTTCTCAAAATATAAGCGGAATGGTTTTTGATACTATAGGCGGCGTATTTAATAAGCTTGCAGAAGATGTACGATCTGCTAATGACTTTAATGATGTTGCAAATGCATTTCAACAAGGCGTAACGCAAACATCAACGAAACAAATGACTTAATTGGAGGACTAAATGCCAATAACAATATACAAAAAAGTAAATAATACTGAACGTGAATACGCATTAGTGCCAGCACCTATGGTTTCTATTAGTAGGACAACGTATAATAATATTGGCCGTCCAGGTTTTGGTAATGAATACCAAATAAGCTTACAGGGTCATTTAATCCCAAATATGGGGTCGATAATTTACGATAATAATGGCACATCTGATATTTATCACAAGCCCACATCAGAACAACCAACTGGAATATGGCATACAATGAATGTCGAGGACGGAGAAAGAACTCAACAGGAGGGGCATCAATATTTAGATTCTATTATTACAAAACAAGAGGCTTTGAGATGGCTGTTTTCGAATGAAGTTAATGCAAGTGGTTTTTCTCAGCCAATAAAGATGCAAATTAGAGGATGGACAGGTCAGCAATCTCCTTATGGAACATTCAATGCTAATCCAAAGAGTGGAATATATTGTTTAGCATATGTAGATGATTTAAGTATTGATTCGGATGGAGGATGGATAAATCCAGTTTCATATAATGTTACACTCAGGACAAATGGTTTTCTGAACCCAGCCAATATAACTAATAATTATCCGTCAGGAACAAATGAGCTTTTTCCTATTGCAAACCCAACTGGATGGATGGTAACAAGTGTAAGCCAAAATGTTGATATTCAGGAAGACGGAAGAAGCACTATAACCTATAAAGATAGGGTCAATGGCGGTTATTCAGATAATAAGGTAAAAGAAGTTTCACATTTAAACAAAGTTTATTCGGTTAACAGATCTATCACGGCGATTGGAGCACCGAGATATAATGAAGATGGAAAATATGTTGACAACCGTGCTCCTTGGCAGCAGGCTAGTGGCTACATAAACGAATATATGAATGTAGGATCTCTCTATGGTTTTTCAGGTCAGTCACCGAGACATTCTGGTATTCATTCATATCTTCAAAAACCAAACAATTCTGGAGATTATAGAGCAGCTAATGTGGTTATACAAGAATCTATTGACCCAGAGGCCGGTAGTTATACTCTTAATGAGAGTTATATTCTTTATAGTGGAAAATATCCAGTACTAGAAACTATAAGCATATCAACAGACGTTGAAGAAAATGGAACAAAAAAAATCAATGTACAAGGAACTGTACAGGGTCTAAATACTCTAGATCCTTTTGCATCTTCTGGCAATGCCGCATTAAATGCTCTTTTTTATACTACTGGTGTTTTACAAAGCGGTGTCTCTCAAGGATATAGGTTGCCAGATGCTTATTATTTTGCTAGGAGTGCAGTATCTGCAACTGGAGGATTCCTCTGGCTCCATCCTAAACCGTTATCGGAATCTATGTCTACTGATTATTCTGCTGGAACAGTTTCATATACTTATTCATATGATACAAGACCTCCAAATATTATTCCCGGCAGCATATCTGAAAGCATTCAAATAAACGATACATATCCTGGTGAAATATTTTCAGTTACGCCAGTAATTGGTAGAAACCAGCCAGTACTTCAATATCTTAACTCCAGAAGTGAATATAAGAGAAGTTTAAGTATTAATGTCACTATGTCAACTCAGACAAATCATACAGCAACAACTAACAACAATTTAATAAATAATGGCAATTACTACAATCACTTAGTTATTGGAGGAGACGTTGATCTTAATGGCAAATTAAACGCAAACGTGTTTAATAATATACAGTACGGTCTTATATGGAGAAAGCCGAGTATTACTAACACCGCCGCCTTTAATGCAATTTTTCAAGCTGCAAATCCAGTAAATGATCCAGAAACACATTGGCAAGTTCCTTACGGAAAGTGCTATCACTCCGCTCCCACTGAAAACTGGGATCCAAGAACAGGAAATTATTCATATAGCATAGAATGGACATATGAAAGGTATTACTACTAATGAGCTACAATATAGAACCATTTGGAACATCTAGTGATTCTCCAACAATTGATTTAGCAATGATTAAGCTATTCAATTGCACAGTTGTTGATTTTAATGTGTCGGCAGACTGGTCTTCTCAGGGAGGATCTCTAACATGTAAGTTAATTGAAGATGAAGTTTATAATGATAGACTAAGAATACCAGTTTTAGGATCGCCGGTTTCGTTTGAATTAAGACTTCAAAACGGAACAAGAATTTTTCAATATGTTGGCATAGTAGAATCTTTTTCTAGAAACGCCAGTAATTCCAAAACATATAACGTTAGTATTTCAAGTCCTTTAAGAATATTAGAATCAGTTAATGTAATTCTAGATGGATATACTGGACTTGGAGCATCTTTGGAAGGTCGGGAGGATTTAGCAGGCTTATCGTTTAATGATTTTGGCAACAATAATGTCTTAATAGATGTAATGGATAAAAGACCCGGTGTTTATCACTGGTGGAATGTATGTAACTTAATAAATGTTTTTGGCATATTGGAAAATAACGATATAAAGTACAGATATGACGCAGGCCTTGAAGGCAACCCTTCGTATGGAGGGTTTGGTTTTAGTAGCAGAAGTCAAGATGGAATTCCATTAATAAAATTAATGTGGGCATTACATGCTGGTATAAATCATGCGCCATCACTTAGCTACAATGCAAGACAAAGAACTTTAGCTGGAAACATTCTATACGGTAGACACAATTACAATATCGTTTTAGATAAGAGAGAAGCAATTCCTTATTATTATCATTTTGACGCTTTGCACTTTTATTATCAAGTTGTTGATATTCTTGGACCGCAATTTAGAGTTGAAGGACAACATAAAACATTAAAAGATATCATATCTTCTATATGTGATGAGGCTAATCTAGAGTTTTATACCTATATTGACATATATAATGACCCTACTATCGGAGATCCAACTTTATTAGAATATGATCCTAACTGGACGCTACAAGCAAAGTGTAATTGGCTAGACATTCCAGAAATGAGGGCTAGAAAGTTTACGCTTGGAGGAAATTATGGCGGGACTATTAGAGTAAAAACTATTAACAAAAACGCATTTTTGAATGTACATAGACCTTTTAGTAATATAGCTTACAATTTATTGGGCTTAGAATACCCAGATTATAGACCCGAGTTTTTAGAGGTTGCTAGACTAGGTTCTGCTTCATACGGAGGCAATTCGCCAGGAAATGTAGGTCAAACAAACATAACTGGTTTTATTAATGAATCTGGAACTCCCACTCTTGAAGGAAAGTCCACATCAAGTCATGGATGGGAAAAACCAAATGATTTCATGAGAATACACCCAGGTTTAAAACCTTGGTATGGAGGAGTAGATTTTCGACATGGATTAGCGGGAGATGATGGAACGACATGGACAGATCCATTGGATAGCACGGGCGTCTACGAACAGCACGGCACGGCCTACATAGATCAAGAAAATTGGGGATGGAGAAATGTTGGCACAGACAGCCCAGCACTTGGAGGAAGTTTTCCTGTCGAAAGGACAGGACAGGCGGGTCGAACATCAATGTTTGATTTTGACAAATTTTATTATCCTAGAGTTAAAAATTCTGACATTTCTATAAAAATTAATGATGCCACAACTATGAAAGTTATTATTGGTGGTTATCAAACAAGAATGGTGACAGTGCCTGGAACCATGATAAGACAATACTGGGGAGACATTTTAATACCAGATGCGTCAGACCCAAGAGAGACAAATGATACAGCAACAGATCCTTTAGGATTAAATGAAAATTCTTCTAGAAAAATTCCTGTAGTTACACCTTGGCTCGATCCTAAAGATGTTGATGATTTTATCTTAGTGGATATGCAGAGCGAATTTGCTCAATTAACAATACCGGGGGTATTTCATGGAGGAATTTATGCAGCATCTTTGATGGAAATTAGATGCGCAATGAGATCGGAGTCTAGTTGGAAAGCATTTTTCTACAAATACAAATATGGAAAATTAAGACTTCTCAAAGATTATTTTTACCCAAATTGTGTTAATCCTAAATATCCGAAACCATCAGGAACGCCAGGAGGAGGAGAAGGAAAGGAAGAATCTAAAGAGGATTTAGAAAAGTCCACGGAAGGTATTAATTCCTCTGGAGGTCTTGGTTATTTAGGTTGTAGCGACTATTTAGGTCTTGGTAATAGCTTTAGTGCCTTCCAATCACAAGTTGATTCTATGGCAGAAACATTAAATGAGGCTGGAGATCCTATAATGCCTCCGAGTTTAAGTAGTGCTTCTGGTGAATCTGCGTCTACTGAGGATGTTAGTCCTTCTGGTAGTTTTTTTGGACTTGGATTAAACTTGACATGTGCGGCAGCAGAAATGAATGTTAAGAAGTATATATTGCCACCAATGGCTGAAAAATTAAAAGAAATTGGAGATATGCATTATGGAAAATCATGGTATGTTCCAGTTCCGTATTCTACGACAAAAGAAAATCTAGATGGCGAAAATCTCATAGGAAATTTCAAAAGATCTTGGGAGCTTTGTGATTCAGCGTACATAGAACCATCTGAATACTATGGAAGACAGGTTCCCCAAAGTAATAGTTTTGTTTCAGATGGTAAAGTTTCTGCGTTTGTTAATTACAATCATAATTTTCTAGCTGATGGAGGCCAATATGATAAAAGCTATGCTCAAGAAATGACAAGCTTAATCGGTCAGTCTAAACAGATTTTTAACTTTTCAGAATATTCTCTAGATTCTTTATGCACTACAAAATATGGCAGTATTAGCATTGTACACGCACAGCCAGAAAATATTGAAACTCAATACCAGTTTTTACCTTTTGCTTATGATAGACTGTATAATAGAGCAATGCTGCCTGTTAGCAATATAGTCACGGGACAAAGAAGAAGATGGGTTAATACAAAAACGAGCAGTGGAATTGCTCCAGTTAATGAAGGACAGCCTGGTACTGAATTTGCTAAAACAAGTCCAGAAGACAACAAATCTAGTATATCTTCAACTGGAGATTCTGAATGTGCTGGTGGAGGAGGTCAATTACCAGAGGCTAGTGGTTATTATGCGACAGACGTTCTTCATAACATTCCATATATAACACAGCCAAATTGGCTTGCGAGCATTGTTCCTTCTTTGCTTTCTTTAGATTATGTAGACAATGGAAGGTTTTCTTTTCCTTATGTTAAATGTACAACTTCAAGAGTTTTTGAGCCAGTTCCATCTCCTAAAAGTCCACTGAACAGACCGTCTTTGTATGGTTTCAATATGTTTACAAAAGATAAGGATTCATCAGGTGATTGTGCTAGCGGGATTCCAAGACCGGCAACAAAGAAGCAACCATTAATAACTGAGGATCAACAAATAGCCATATTAAATCCTTTTCAATCTTGTGTATGTCCACAAAGTATTAATTATCCACAGGTATCAACAAGGTATGTGTATGGCCCTTGGATGACAAGTTTTTCAGATATATACTGGAGAGGAAAAATAGAATATGAGCATGATGAGTCTTTAACTCCTGAAAATTTCCTAATTCCAACAAAACTATCTACAGACCAAACATATAAACTAGATCAAACTAGCGGACTTGCTGGTATGAATTTAGCAGCCCAAGGAAGGGCAAATTCCATTGATAACTTTGCTTTATTTGCACTAGAAGAGGGAAGTATAACTATGCCAGGAGCCCCAGCGATTAAAAGGATAGGTGATAGCCTGTATGGTTTACAGCAGATTACAGATTTGAAAATAAATGTTTCAAATGATACAATAGAAACAACATATACATTTAAAACAATTGCTCCAAAATTTGGTAAAAATACGAGAGAATTAGAAAAGAAAATGACTAAAATATCTAATGACATCAAGAAACTCAAACTAAGATAATAACATGGGAACAAAAACAGATCCAAAACTTGTTAGTCATCCAGCATCATTAGTTATGATTGGCGAGATCAGTCATGTAATGAGAGCGCAGGGAAATCCAACATCAACAAGTACGACAATAAGTGCAAGTGAAGATTCACCAGTAGTTTCTGGGAAATACGTCAGTGTTCCTCAGACACAGATTGGAATAATGGATTTAGATTCTTATGGTCAATTGACAGATAGGTTTATAGATGGTGCTGGAGATAAAATACCAGAAAATATAATTTCTGTTACATCACTCGATGCTATTTTTTGTCCTTATAATAACCTTTCGGATGACAGCAGGACAGGTCCATATATGCCAAATTGGACATCTCCTTCTTCAGTTTTTGGAATGGGCAAAGCAGCTCATTCAGTAAATTTGAATCCTTTTGATCCATTCAATCAGCTAAAAGACTTGAAGAGTACGAAAAATCCATTAGCTTCTGATTTATGGATGAGTGGAGGACATAATATTGCATATGCATTAAACTACAACTCTAAAGATACGGGCTTTACCGGAGAAAGTGGAGATTATCCAAACGGCACTGGTGCTCCAATTGATTTTAATTTTGAGAAAGATCATTTTGCTAGACACACTGTTGAAAGAGTAGGAATCAGAGGAGTAGGGCTTAAATCTCCAATGGTGCTTACTGGATGGGGTTATGATGTAAACAATTTGCCAATTCCTGGTCAAAGTGAAAATCCGCAATCCTTTCATCCTCATGCTAGCTGGAATATGAAGTTATGGAAGTCAGGCCCAGTTGATTTGAGATGGGATGATAATCGAGGTGTATGGACTTCATTTAGAAATAGACTTTATTTAGTAAAAATGACTAATCTTTATACTCCTCCAAGTTTTTCTTTTGAAGTAGATCGAAGTAATACAAGAGATCAATATACTAGAAATGCACCATCTATTGACCAGGAGTATAATTCTAGTGAAGATATTTATGATCCAGAATACGTTGCATATCAAAATAATTCGAATAATCAAAATTATTATGAGCAACTAGACTATAATAGTATTGAGTATCCATACTATGAGGCGTTTATTATTAGAGAGTCTGATGACTCAAGCGTACCAGATAGACAATATTATGCCACATGGTCAAATGACGGACAAGATTGTGGTCATATAACTAATCCTTGTGGAGGAGGTCATGGAACATCTTCTATTGGAAGAAAAATCTTAGTAGAAAATCCACTAAGACAGTCTTTTGATGTTGGAGATTTAGCTTTTACTTTATACACTGGCAGGCAGCAAAGAGTTGCTGCTAATCAATGGACAGGAGGCAGTGGTTCTGGAGCGTCTGCTACTTTGAAAACAAATGCACAGGGAAGCGGTTATTTAGAAATATCAAATGCTGGTAATGGATATACTACAGGCGGATTTGCAACAATACAATCAAGCGGATGTGGAATATATACCAACATAATTTTGCAATTTTCAGGAGGAGCACTTCAAAGCGGCACATTATTACCAGATGTTGGTTTAGCAAAGAATAAAACATGCAATTTAAATATTTATCCAAATGATGCAACACAGGATACTGAATTGCTTGAAATTCATTGGATAATGCAAGCGGAATTTAAATCACAACAAGTTGTAACGCATGTTGAATCTGACAAGGGAATTTTACAAAGCTGCTCAATGAAGATACAAACACAAGGATATAAGACATGTGAATGGTGTGGAGAGGATACAGCATTTATAAACAACTAGGAAAATAATGGCAAATATAACAAAATCAACTGGTGTGCCGTGTTATGAATGTAGTACACAGTGCATAGGAAGCATATCTAGGAATGTTAGAATTTCTGTGACGGCAAATCCCGAATTCTGGGGATTTAGTGGCGTCTTAATCTCTGGATGGGCTACATATAGTCATAGTCTATATGATTTCTTTGATGGATTTGATGAAGATCATGAAGCTGAATCTGAATGTAGAACAGCAACTTCTAGTTTATACACATCTTTTGTAGACACAAAAAGGCCAGATGTATTTTATAGGTCAGTATATGATCCCGATACTGGTAAAGTAACTCATTACGATAAACAAGGCAAAGCAGCAGCAACAGGAACAGTTGGCAGAGGCGGTCCAGAAGTATATTTAATAGACAGACCAAAGGGATTAATAGCAACTGGTACTTCTACTGCTGAATTAACAACTGATGGTGACGAGTGTGAAGATCCACCATTTATGGTTTTTTCAGAAATGCCAGATAATTTTGGATGGGGCAATAAGATTTTTTTTGATAGAGGTATATACAAAAATCTTACTGGAGGATGGAGGCTTTCCAATGTTGAAAATTGTTATAACAACAATATAGATAGTGATTTAAATACATATACTCCGTCAGGATATTTGCAGCAGTGCGATGGATCTTATAAGCAAAATATTCTCAGAGAGCAACAAAGATATCAAAATATAGAGCCCAACGCAATTAGAGGAAGTGGCAAATCACAGCATTATGAATATAGCGGAATGTGCATTCCAGATGGAATGTCTCCAAAGAAATATGGCGGCAGGTTCTATACTACATCAAGTATTTCAAGAACGGACGATTTTATTGAGCTGAGATTATCTTATGGGGATTATGGTTATCTTGGGGCACCAAATACCAACGCTAAAAGTCTTGTAGATGGCATGAATATAGGTTTACATAATACTATTAGTGGTCAATTTAATAATGTCTATAAGATATTTGATGTTACACATGTTAGTCGTTACACGACTGTTAAACTAATTGGAACATCTACAGGTAATGCACCTCTGAATAAATCAATACCGACAGGATTGTTCAGTCTGAATATACCATCTACTGGAGGTCATTGGGTCGCTTTTGATACATATGATCCAAATAGCTGCTGTGGATTAGCGGCTTATGGAGTTTCTGATGATTATAAACGTGTTGTGCCAGGATCTAACTATCATACGGATTTCAGAAAAATTTTCAATAATCCAAAAAATAACAAACAGTCTAATAGAGATAGAGAATGGAGAGAAGATTATGGACTTGTGAGCAATGAAAGCGGAATTGAATTCTTATATGTTCCTCACAAGTCAGGACAGCTAGTTGATACTTATTATCCATCGGTTTCTGGAGTAGAAGTTAGTGGAAGAATTTTGGCATATCCAATACTAATGGATGGTGACACGCCTAAGATTGCACTTAGCGGTCATGGTACATATACAAGTGGAATACTTACGGGATTTCCATCGTTTGATAGAGAAAAATCTTATTATGGAAAATTTACTGAAATAGATCCATATAATAACCGTTTACGGAATGATCAAAACATTTCTAGAGGCATATCGAAAAATGCAACGTGCTATACTAAACAAGCTACTTTGGAGATGTTTCAAGAGGCTATAGTTCAATATGATAGATATGAGCCCTGTGGTGGTGGAGATGATGAATACGCTACTAATACTATATCACGATTAAGATTCATATATAGAGGTTGTGATTTCCATGACGAATGCAAATTTGATAATAATGGATTACCATTAGGAGAATGGGCAGATAATAATAGTGAGCCTCAGAACATCAACGATCTTAGAAGAATGCTTGGCGGTCAAGAACTTCATATGTTTGTTAATCTATCGCCTGCATGGGGAGGCAGAGTTAAAGGAAATACTCCTTGTAGCTGTGATGATAGCATACCTGGATATATAGCACCAAGACATGTTACTATACATTCAGAAGCAACTTTTCCTAATTTTCTTAACTTTGATTTAAATCCTGTAAAGTATGGATGTAATGATTCTAGACATCAAATCTCGCAGATTATTAATAGAGGATTATTAAATACACCAGAAACTGCCGGTTTTCCAAGTGAATATTGTGACCCATTGACAACATGTGAAGATATTTTTGGCTTTAACTATGCCTGCTTGCCGAGACAGCCATATACAACCTATGGCTACATAATGAATTTATGCGGTAAGAAAAACGCTAATAGAAAAGATGTTATTAAAAATGCATTTGCTAAAATGCATCAATATAAGAGTCTAACAAATATAAACCCAAATGCAATTAATCCAGAAACAGGAGATCCTTTAGAAGAACCAATGTACTGGAGTGTCATAGCACCAAGTCCGTTGCCATATACTGGAAATGGATGGTGGGGAAGTGGTCAAGTCGATTCAGAAGGAGACGGATACGCAACACCATTACAACAAGTAGCTGGAAATTCGTATGGATTCTGGGGTTTAGCAGACGAAAATAATCAATTAGTAGCTCCTTATTTCACAACAAGAAACGGAGAGTTTATTTCTTGCAATACTGTCCATACAGACTATGTTGACTTTAGTGTTACCGGAACTTTTAGGAATGTTTTAAATACACATAATGGCTGGCCTACATCGGCAGTTCCATTTTTCATAGAGATAGAAAATCTTGAGGGATGTAATGGATGCGCTGTTACTCAGATGAAAAATACTAATCTAACATTAGAAATAGACGGAGCACTAGCAGAATATATAACTCCAGAAGAAAATGTTACTGGATCTAAGTTAACAAACGCTGGAAATGTACAGTGCAAATACGGCAAGACAACATTAGATGTTGTTGCTGGAGGTAAAGCATATGTAGGAGTGCAGCCTGCATTTACATGTACTGGCGGGTTCGATGTGCGAACTTGTAGTGGAACAGTAGAGGGAGCAGCCCATCTTTGGCTCGCACATACAGGAGATACTTGTGAATGCGTAAATGGATTCAGCTGCACTTTATATCCTGTTCCTTTGTCTGGTACACAAGATAGAATTATTGGATGGACTAGTAATCCAGATGGAGGTGCAGCAGGACTTGTTGAAATACCTGGATGCGCTGATGATTATAGTTCTTATTTTAATGTTCAATATGACGCTAAGGGTCATGGCGGGTATAAGATTTTTGCAGAATTTGAATTAACATGCCCAGCTCTTAAACCATTCTTAACAACAGCAGAATACCCAGACGCTAAATACGAAGGAGATACATTGACATCCTTGTATACAGATGGCTGTGGACATACATATCCGGCAGAACTGGGGTCTTATAGTAGAGGCGGTGGTGGTGCTTTAGAATTATATACAACTCTATATATGATTTCAGTTCCTCATGAAGGTACTTTTCGTAGACTGTCGGAATTCGCACTAAAGAGACTTCCAGGCATGGGTTTACTAGGAAATGGTATTATTTATCCTCCATCTGAGCCAAGTTTTACAGCTGGTCAAGAGCAAAATTATTTTGGTACATGTCCAGGCGATTATGTTTATACATATGGGTGCAAACCAGAAGGAACGTATTTTTATGGATGTGATGATGGAAACGGCAGATATCAAGAATATCCTGTTTGTGCGTCTGCAAGTCTTTGTACTACATGTCCAGTCGGTAATGGAGAGGGGGAAATATCATGCGTATGTGGAGAACAGGTCGGCTATGAAGGAACTGCTCCGTCGCCGCCTCCAATAGAATATCAATTTAATGAGTGCGATTGTTTATGCACACAGCCACATGTGATTGCAAAATATCAGATTAGGGATTACAACAATGCTGCTACTGGCTTAGTTCTTGTTGAAGATTATGGGGGTGCTAATTGCGCAGTGGTAAACTACATGTCAGCATTTGGTTTCGCTCCAATTTCAATTAGACAAGGACCACCATATCCATATATGGGAATAGTTCTTGGAACTCAAGGAACTGTAGGAGATCTTCATTCATGGAGTCAGGGGGTAAATGCATTTGCTACTGGTGTAGATCATTTAGTTTATCCTCCATATTTAGGAAGAAAGGACTTAATTTCACAAACAGAATGTCCTCAATTAAGTATTGATCATGGTATTGAAGGACATGTTCCATCATGTGATAATAACTATGACTGCGAGTTAGATCCATATCTTGGAACAAGAACGTGCGGTCCAAAATTATATGCAAATATTACAGATGCTGGAATAAAAGTTAGACGTAGGAAATGTTTTCCAGAGGCGGCAATAGTCACAAAAATTGAATGTGAAGGCTCAAATTATAAACTACATATATCAAGAGAGTATCACGAACACGATAGAACATGGTCTACACAAGAAGCATTTGAAATTGAAGGAAGCGATCCACCTGAATACGAGTATAGATGCGTTCCAGTTAATGCTGGAGGATATATCTATAATGATCAAATAACGTCAGGATGTTTAATATTGCCATACTCTGTATTGTCTGATAATGTTACTCCAGTTGGAAACGCCCCATGTAGCATAAATCCTTCATCTGGAGTTCATGTTCTTCAAGACTATCAATATATTGTTTCTACAACAGGATATGGGTTTGATCCAAAAAGAACACCAGTTGATTTAGCAAATCCAAGTCATACATGGAATTATTTTAACCTATTTTATACTGATAATTTTAAACCAGCAGTAACAAGTGGAATATTGGTTGAGTCTTTAGGTTTAGATGAAAGTGGATTCTATCAATGTGATAGAAATGCATTTCCTCCTGAATACATTATTCAAAATGCATCAGGTAAAACTATTTTTACTCAATATGAGTATAATAATCCTCCTAATTTTAATGGAATATTTGCAACAGATCGTAAGCATAGCTGTATACAGGATGCAAAAAGATGTGGTGGAGATTTATGGTGTAATAAATTATTCTTCCCTAGACGATCATACAACGCAGGCACTAAAGTTGCTAGATTTGGAGTGCCTCAAATATGTACTGGAACCAATGAGCCAGATGCATTTAAGTATTTAGCGGGCTATAAAGAGTCGCGTGGTGATAATTCCGTAATAACAATTGACTCAGCAGTTGATTTACTAAAAGAAGCCAGTAGAGTTTTTGTTGATTGGTGTCAAGATGAAAACTTAGCAACTATACAGAGTCCAGTTGGAATAGATGATAGCTACATTATTGTAGATGATTATCTACCATTAATTGGAGTTACTCATCCAGGGTGGAAACACACTTCAGACACACAAAGCTGTACTGTTTTAGATAGTGGGGGCTGTGTTCAAAATATTTCTGTTCATAACAATGCTAGTATTAATTTTGGCGTACATGCTCCAAAAACATGGCAAAGAAATAGATCTGATTCAATGGGGTATTATTTAGATAAGCACGGCGTAACATATGACTATTCATCTTCTGGATTAATAGCGGCAAGTGGAAATGATAAATGTTTGGTGCAACCATTCAAAATTCATATAGATACAGAATGTAATACAAATAGAATACAAAGAAGAGATTTCCCAAACGATGATCCAACGTTATTACAAGGAGTGCAAATGTGGGATTCTAGAGCATGTTTAGGCATTTATGGCGGTGAAAATTGTTCCTGTGCTGGAACTATGTGTAAGTATGCATCTACTCCATTTGAAGGCAATTGCGTTAGGTTTCTTTTAACAGACTATAAAGCCAGTATTGGTGAAGATGATGATGGTCCATGCCTGTGCGGTGCTGAACCAAGTGGCGAATGGTGGTATGAAGAAATTATAGGAGGTGCTACTGCTTTAGATTTTACTCCAAGAGATTGTTCTGGATGTACAGAACCAGCTGGGCCAGGAAATTGGATTATTAGACCATGTGCGGGTGAAGGAACAACTTCTGTAGTTAGAACATCAAATACATCCACTTATGTAAAAACTTGGCAGTGTGATGAAAAACAATATATGTACAGACATCCAAATGAATTCTCTGGACCTTACGCTACAGCAGAGTGTGATTGTGCTGGAGGTGCTGGACCAACAGAAGGACTTTGCGATGCCGCATATGAATGCGAAGATTACACTTCATGTAATTGTAATCCAGTAGACACTACAGCGGCGGCTTCTGGGTTCTGGAGAACAGACTGTCATTGTGATGACTATCCTCAAGATGATTATGGCAGTAGCAATCACTGCGCGTCTTCATGGATTAAGTATCGAATCACAGAATAATATAGTTACCATTTTCCAATAGGACAATGAGAACTTGCCCATTGTGTCTTCTTTCCCAGAAAACAACCGCATTTTCCGCATCTATTTTGCTCTTGTATTTTGAATTCACAAGTATCACATATAGAAAGTCTTTCTTCTATAGTTTCTGGGCTTGCATTTTTCATTCCATTAGCTAGATGACTAGCAGCAGATTGTATGAAATTTCTAGCCATTTCTGTTTTTGATGGAAGCTGTGGAGGTATTTGATTTGTAGATATAGAGTTATTTACAATAGTTTGATCTATACCCTGCTGAGTATTACTAGAACGCTTAACACAATCGCCTTGTTCTTGTTTTGGACCTCGACATTCTTCCCACATAGAAAAATATCCTATATGATTTTGGCATAGTTTATGTAGATGTGCTGATTTTTCAACTCCATGACGTTTGCAAAATCCAGCAACCGGGCATTCGCATGGTGTATTTTTTTGCATCTTAAACCTCTATTCCAGATAACGTTTGATATGTTCCTATACCCAAAAGCATAGCGTCAAGATATTCCTTATCTAAGGCTAAAAAATGTATATGACCAGCCATTTCATGTCTTATGATAGGTCTATCCCAGCTAATAGCGTTTAGATCTTCAGGACTAACTATTTGTTCAATAATTTCACTGAACATTACCTTTTGGTCTTCTACTTTAAATATCAGTCTATAATATTTCATAATTCTCCTCATAAAAGCAGGAAGGAGGCACGAAGGACAAGCGATAAAAGAGTGTGCCCCCTTCCTACTATTTGTTATTCTTCTTTGCCGGTATCCTTGTTATACTTTCGCCAAGGTTTCCAATTTCCTTCATCGTC
>Ga0208898_1000654_pt1 | contig 25986 bp, 27 predicted proteins | sample VirMetDEL_Mar_4_FD_184513 | JGI IMG/M metagenome (GOLD analysis project Ga0208898, IMG submission 184513) | Aqueous microbial communities from the Delaware River and Bay under freshwater to marine salinity gradient to study organic matter... | ecosystem: Environmental > Aquatic > Marine >...
TTTTCCGTTCATATAAATTAGATTTTTCAATTAATTTCTGGTATTTAACCATCGTGTCGTCTAAATACTGAATTCCACCCATCGGTCGTCTTTCTCTCTCTAAATTCAAAGTTTTAAATATATCAACAGCAATTAAGTAATACTCTTTTGAGTTCATTAATTCATTTTCCATATTCGCTTGTATCTGGAAATATGCTTCCAAAGATGCTATAATAGCAATAAAGAGAGAAATACAACAATTGGTAGTTGAAGCGGTTGCTTGTCCTACATAATCGGCAAGAGACAACGCCAATACCGAGTTCATACCATTTAGGATAATACTGGGAATCCTAAAATATTTCATCTGGTTTTTATAATAGAAATAACTTTTTTTGTGTAGTCGTTCAAGGATTATGCTGTTCTTCCGTATGTCTTCCAAAAGGAGTTCAACATCATCAAACCATTCGTCTTGTCTTTTTTGTTCGCCAAACATATACATTAATATTAGATTTAATTATTAAGAATTAAAATATTTATATATACTATATATAATGACTGATTCTGGTATTGCTTACAATCAACCTTTCGGTTTTGATACTACTTCAAATGATAAAGCATTTAATTCGTTGGACTACAAAATTCCAAACGATAATAAACTCACCATAAGGGAGGGTGATTTACCCAACGGATACTTATTTATTGGCGATGATGTGGATTTAACAGAGTTGTCTATTATCAAAATTGGTGATTTACCTACTATGATTGATAGTAATGTATTGAATGACTTGGATTGCGGTAATATGTTTATTGGTAATAATTTATTGCAACATGCTACTTCGGCTGGGTGTAATAATATTATGATAGGATCCAATATGGCTGGGATCAAATCATCAATTGGAGATGATAATATTTATATTGGGAATTTTATTGAGGGCTTCTCTTCTCTTGCTGACTACGCTTTACCAAGTAGAACTATCGCAATAGGTAATGAAATTAAATGGATTGCTACAAATAGAGAAAATGTAGGTGATGAAAACATTATCATCGGTCATAACAGCGGAGTTTTGTTGAAAGAAAAGAATATATGTATTGGAGCGGAAAATGCTACTCGTGTAGATACATCAACAGCTACTGGTAATATTTTAATTGGCGACGATGTCGTGGGTGGAACTTCTGGTTCAGCAGCACTCGGCGACGATAATATTTTACTTGGTTCAGGTCAAAGAGTAGCTGGTTGTCGTGGTGATCGTAATATTTCTATGGGAGAGTTATGTCGTGGATTAGTAAGTGGAAACGACAACATTTTTTTTGGCTATCAACTCTACGACCAAGGGGGAAATACAACAACAAGCAACAATATTGCGATTGGTAGTCAAGCCACTTTAAACGGAGCTAAATTGGGGGAGAGTAATATTTCAATTGGAACTAATGCCGCTTCCGTTGGTTCTGGTTCAGCAAACCCTAATGCTTCAAATAATATCTGTATTGGTTTAAATGTTGGTCGTGAATTACTATATGATACTGGATTACCAGCGGATATAAAAGATAATGTGTTGATTGGGTCTAATTTAACTGGTCGTTATATAAGTGGCGACGGCATCGTTGCTTTGGCTACACAAGCAGCGGAAGGAAACGCAACAATCGGTAGTGAGCTTATAGAAACTGGCGCAGTGGCGATTGGAGAAATCGCCAGTAGGGATCGTGCTGAATCTGGTTCAATCAAAATTGGATTACACCCATCGGCAAATGAAAGTTTCATAAATCAAATTTCTATCGGTTGGAGTGCTGGACGAGCTATAAGTGGTTCTGCCGATAATTCTATTTACATCGGTGAAGTCGCTGGTGGAACTGGAACTTACTATGATAGAAACATCGTAATATGTGGAGTAAATAATAATACTGCTGGTAATGGAGATGATAGATGCTTTATTGAACCCATAAGAGAACGAGGTGGAACTGATTGGACTGGTTGGAAACAGATATATTACGACCCAACGACAAAGGAATTGGTTTATGATGATACATAAAAATATGAAATTTAAGATAATTAAGAAAATTATTATATGTAGTTATATTATATATAATGACTGATAAAGGAGTTGCTTATAATGCCCCATTAGGTTCTACTACTGGGTCTGGTAATATTGATTTTAATACTGATGATTACAAACAAGCCAACGACGCCACTTTAACAATTTTAGAAGGTGATAATAGGTATTTAAAAAAGGTCTCTGCTGTTGAAGAAATTACTTCAATTGATACAGACCAAGAACCAGTTGCTATTGGAAAGAACGCTGGAAGTGATACGCAAGGGGCGGGGTCTGTGGCGATTGGTTCTAATGCTGGTGCAGACCACGCTCAAATTGATTCAATCGCCATCGGTGAAAACGCTGGTGTGGATCACGACGGAGAGGGAGCCATCTGTATAGGACGGAATGCTGGAAATGACGGACAAGATGCCGAAGCAATCGCAATTGGTTTAAATGCTGGGCGTGATTCACAAGGAACAGACGCAGTCGCAATTGGTTTCGGTGCTGGTGAAACAAATATGGGTCTAATGTCGGTCGCAATTGGGACGAATGCTGGGGGTAGTGATATGGGTGAATTCGCTGTTTCTCTTGGAAATTATACTACTCCCCAAACTGATTTAGCAGATTACGCCATTAGTATTGGAAACGATGCAGCCCTAACAAATGGTTCTATTTACTCAATAAGTATTGGGAAGGACGCTGGGAAAAATACTATCGCCAATCGTGCTATTGCAATTGGGACGAATGCTGGGATAAAACAACTTTCCGCTGAATGTGTAGCTATTGGGACAGATGCTCTACGAGCCGATGGTTCTGGTGAATCAATTGGGGCTCGTGTGGTGGCGATTGGAGAATCTGCCCTAAAAAAAGGTTGTGGAAGTGATATTGTGGCGATTGGAAATAAAGCTGGGGGTGGCGATGATACACTTGGTTCAAGATTGGCGTCTGGTTCGGTTGCAATTGGATATAGGTCTATGGCGGAACTAAATGGCGGTTTAGCATCATTCGTCGGTCAAACTACTTGTATTGGTGCTTACAGCGGAGAACGAAACGCTGGTGATTATGCGACGGCAATCGGTTATAAAGCTGGGCGAACAAATCTCGGTAGTCAATCCGTATGTGTAGGGCAAGAAAGCTCTACAAATAACTCTACTGGTGCTGTGGCTATTGGAAAAAATTGCTCCGTAGAAAGTGCTAATTACTCAATAGCGATTGGGGCTAATTGTGATGTAAATCACAGCGGAGTTCTAATGTTAAACGCTACTGGTTCTACCCTATCCTCTGGTGGAAACGGAAGAGTTTATATTGCTCCTTTGAGGTCGGTGAGTGGTTCTTCAAGTGGTCTTCTTTGGTATAACCCTTCTACTGGTGAGGTTGTTGAACGAGTATAAATAAATTTATTTAGGTAATTAAGAATGAATAAAAAATTATTATATATGTGTATAATATATATAATGACTGATAAAGGAGTTCCATACAACCCACCGCTTGGTGGTGGCGATATTGGTTTCAACGCAAACGATTATAAAGATGAAAACACAGACATTTTAACTACCGCAATTGCTGATGAACGATACGCAAGAGTAGGTGATAATTTTACTCAATATACCAATTTCCAACAAGACCCAGTTTCCATCGGTCTAAATAGTGGTGGTGGAGGTAATTGTGTTGCTATTGGTGATTCTGCTGGTAATACCAGTCAAGGGGACTTATCAGTAGCCATAGGACACGATGCAGCCAAGGATACACAAGGGGCACAGAGTGTAGCGATAGGTAAAAATGCTGGTGAAAAATTACAAGGGGCACGGAGTGTAGCGATAGGTAAAAATGCCGCTATTGGTAGTGGTTCTACTTCGTATCAAGAAACAGATGCCGTCGCAATCGGTGTAGATGTAGCTTCTCTTGGGGTTCAAAGCGAAAAATGTGTTGGTATTGGTAGAAACGCCCAAAGATACGGAGCAGAAACACAGAGTGTCGCCATCGGCAACAACGCTTCTGCTGGTGCAGAACAAGAAACAAAAAGCATCGCAATTGGTAATTCTGCTGGGTTTAATGGATTGAATGATAGAATGATCTCAATTGGTTTTGAAAGTGCATACAACACTACTGGGGCAAGTGGTTCTTCTTCCGTAGCAATCGGTTATAGAGCCCTTAAAGCAAATACGGCACCAGATAGAGTAGTCGCAATTGGGACAGATGTAGGTGTAAATAGTTCTATATCGGCAAACTCAATCGCTATTGGTGCTAATGCTTTGAAAGAGGGAAGTGATGGTGGCGACTACCCACCCATCGCAATTGGAAGCACAAGCGGAGGTGGTTTTACTGGAAGTGTGAGTGGGAGTGGTGGTCGTCAAATGATGATTGGGAGTGAATCACAAGGCATTACTGATAATGGTGCTGCTGCTATTGGAGCACGATGCACTTCGGTCGGCTACAAATGTGGAAAAGATAATATGGCTCGTGAGAGCACTGCAATTGGTTCTGGTGCGATGAGAGCTGGAAGTGGAACTCGTGGAGTTGCAATTGGCTACTTATCTGGGGAAGTTGATAAAGGGGCTAACAGCAATAGTATAGGTGCTTTTTCAGCTCAAACAAATCAAGGCAATTATGCTTTGGCGGTCGGTTATTATGCCGCTAATTCAAATCAACCAGCAGAATCAGCCGTCTTTAACAATTCTTCAAGCACAACATTCAACGCTGGTAATTCTGGACGCTTCTACATTAAAACGATGAGAGGTGTAAGTAGTTTAACTGGATTGAAACAAGTCCGTTGTAATACTACTACAAGAGAGATTTTCCACGATGCCTAATTTATTCAGTTATTTAGAAAAAAAAATATCTACTCATAATATATAATGAGTGAAGCACGAAATCTTGACGAAAGTATTACTATTACAGAAACCCATGTTTATACAGCAGTAATGGTTGAACGAGTTGAGGTAGATATTCAAAAAGCATCTGCCTCTATTGAAATTTCCTTTATTGGAGATGGAAGAGTTATTAGTCGTAGAGTGATTATTGATGGAGCTTTATACGAATCTTGGACGGACGATGACGATGTTATTTTCTCTATCATTAAAGAACACGCATCAACAATCATTCACGCTCCACGACATAGTGTTAAACTTGAAGCACCAGTAGTAGAAGAAACACCAGTAGAAGCACCAGCAGAAGAATCTGTTGAGGCATAAATTTATTATCCATATATATATTAGATATGTATATATATGTATATGGGCGAGGTTTAAACGCAGACAAATCCACAAGTGGAAAATATAAGATTACTCCTTATACAAAACAACGAGCAAAGGATTTAGGGGTTGTTGTGAAGCCATCAAAGAAAGAAAATAAGAAGATTGATGTCTTTGATAAGCAAGGTGATTTAATCGTTTCTATTGGTGGTGTTAGAAAAGATGGGAGTTATTATATGGACTATCCTAATTACATTAAGGAATTAGGGAAACAGAAAGCAGATTCATTTAGAGAAAGATATAAGAAACGCCACGAGAGAGATAGACACATTAAAGGGAGTGCTGGTTATTACGCCGATAAACTTCTTTGGTAAGTTGAATTAATTTAAAAATATTATCTATATTAATTATATAATGCTTACTGATAGACAACTTGACGAACTATGTGGGAGAATGAAAGTCCCCCTTGAACGAATATGTTTCAAAGACCAACTACACGACAAGCCATTAAAGTATAATCGCACTTATATAATTAATCTTGATGATATGTTGGACGAGGACGGAGAACGAAATGACGGAACGCACTGGACTGCACTACAAGTAAATAAAACCAAAAATGGAAAGATTGAACCGATGTATTTTGATTCATTCGGTATGCCTCCACCCAAAGATGTAAATGAATTCGTAGGTCAATATGTTCCATACAATACCAAAGACATTCAATCACTAATGGCTGATTTCTGTGGTTGGGCGTGTTGTGCTTGGGCTCACTATATAAATGCTTTCAAGGGTAGGGCTGGTTTCATTTATATAGATACTGAAAACTTCTTGGAGCATTTTGACGACTTGAATACATCTTGCGACTTTAAGAAAAACGAGTATATACTGAAAATGTTTTTCCAAAGTGAGAATCCTTCTTTACGCAAACCGATTGAAGTGGGAATTGATCCAGATGATATTTCCAAAGATGGTGCTGGTATTAAACTCCCTATTGATTTAGGTAAGAAAATGTGAATTCAATAGTTAATATGAATATATATTATCATTATATAGGAATGTATAATGATAATTATTTTAGGTGTTCTACTATATCCACTAAAACATCGTGGTCTGGTTTCCCTACTCCCACTTGTTTAGGATTTCCAGCAAGGAATCCATAAACACGAGCCATCGCCCACATTTCTTTTGGGAGTTTCTTACTCCGTCTTTTTATTTTAGCATCTTTTTTGAATGTATCTTTTAGACGGACACTTTCAATATTGGTTTTCCAAGCACCTACACCTCGGTCATAAATCTCATCTAAATATCTTTTAGGAATTCCAGTTATTTTAACAAGTTCTTCTTTTGAATGAGGTTCGTCTTTATCAAACCCTAATTCAACATTAAATTTCTGTTTCCAAGTAGGCATATATTAATATATAGTGATATTATTTATTAATAAAATTGAATGAATATTTAGGAATAGTATTATTTAAAGATTAATTGAGATAATTATTTAAAAATAAAATCTTGTATAAGTATATAATGAAATTCTTGAAGGGCTGGACTATTGAAACAGACAAACTCCCAAATTACGGAGAGTTTAAGAAACCACTTGTGGAAATGATTGATGCTAAATTAGCTGACCTCATCATTCAGTATAAAGAGGAAGAATGGACTAAAACACATAAAAAAACTGGTAAGCCAATAAAACCTATCATTACCGAATTGGTAAATTTAAGAAAACTTGTAAAGAATAATATGAATGAGGTTAAATACCATCAAGCAAACGGATTGGGACGATTTTATGGAGACACATTCACCAAACTTCCCAAGAAAATCAAACATACATTATTTAGTCATGTGAATATGGTGGATTTAGACCAACACCGAGGACACCCTACCATCGCTCTTGGTCTTGGTGATTTAAATAGCACGAAATTCTCCGCTATTGATTATTATGTAAATAACACCGATGATGTTTTAGCAGAAATGGCGGAGCATTATGGTATTGATATTACAGATGAAAAAAATGGTAGTAAAAACAAAGACCGATTGAAATGGTTTTTCAATCTTACTATTTATGGAGGCGGTTATGGCTTATGGGTTAAGGGACTTACTAAACCTTGCGATAAAGACATCGCAAATGGTTATGAACCACTTGAATTAAAGACGACAACGATGTTGGCGACTATGAAATCATTTAAAAAAGATTGTGATTTATTGAAAGAGAAAATATGGGAAAACAATCCACACATCAAGGCAATATTGATGAGAGATGAAAAATATAGAGAAAAGGAATATTGGGAAAAGGAAAATAGTGTTGTTTCTTACTTTATGCAAATTATAGAAAACGATGCTCTATTTCACGCTTACAAATATCTCAAAAAGGAAAACATCTTGAAAGACAATATTGTTTCTCTTGAAATGGACGGACTTTGTTTTCCTCCTACAAGGTCGCTTACCGACTACGATGTTGATGAACTGAATAAATATGTAAGAAACAGAATGGGAGGGTTTCCCATTACTTACAAAATCAAGAAATACTTACCAGAAAACATATACGATGATATGATTGAAAAGCGTGAGGATATAGTTGATGTTGATGAAGAAGAGGACGAAATGGAAAAAGAACAATCTGCCGAAGAAATACAAATAGAGAAAGACGAAATTATGTATCAACAAAAGAAAATAGAATGGGAAAATAAATGTTGTCGTATAGAAAATGAGGATTTATATTTTGTTATGAGAGGTAAAGATGAACCACCTATGTCTAAATCATCAACACAATTGAAATCAACTTATTCACATCTACATTATGGTTTTTACTTGAAAAAGGTAAAGAAGGAATGGGTGATTGATTATAGTCGTCCAAAATCATTCATTAAACGATGGCTTGATGACCCAGACCAAAAACAATACAAGGGGTATGGTATTTATGCTCCCCCACTCAAAACACCAGAAGGTTTTGTAAATCTTTGGTTTAACTTCCCCCACGACAATTATGATATGTTTAAATACGACAAAGATGGTGTTGATTTCATACTCAACCATATCAAAGTGTTATGTAATAATGATGAGGATTGTGCCGAATACATTATTAAATGGTTGGCTCACATGATTCAATACCCAGCAGAGAAAACTGGTCGCTTCCCAATATTCATTTCAAATGAAGGGTGTGGTAAAGGAACGCTCAATAAAATCATTAAAGCGTTGATTGGCGAACACAAATATTTTGAAACAACCAGTCCAGAAAATTATGTGTGGGGTAAATTCAATTCACTTATGGCGAATGCTTTATTCGTATTGATTAATGAATTCGGTAAAAAAAATGCGAATGATGCCGAAGGTAGAATCAAGGGTATTATGACTGACGAAGAAATGAATATCAAGGGTGAAGGTGATAAACCTTATAAGATTGTGTCCTATCATCGTTTTATGGGAAATACTAATAATCAAAACCCTTTTAACACCAAAAAGGGAACTCGTCGTGAATGGATTATTAGATGTAGTGATGAATTGATTGAAAATTTCCCATACTTTAAAAAGATAAATGCTCTTATCAAAGATGATAATGTAATCAAATCATTTTACAGATATTTATTGTCTATTGATGTGGAGAATTTCATCGCACAAAAACCACCCCAAACTGAATACCAAACCATTCTTCAAGAGGAAACCGAGGATATGATACACCTATTCATCAAGGATTTCGCTACTGAATTTTACAGACACGGATACGATAATGATAGTGATAGTGAGAGCGATGATGGGACGACAAATGAAAGTTATGAGAATCAAACTTATTGGTTCAAAACCGATGGTTATACTTCTGGTGAGATTTATGATTTATTCAAAGCGTTCCGCAATAAACTTCATATTCACAATTACGAATGTAGTGCCCTATCCCTAATGAAGAAAATATCTTTATGGGCTACTTCTAATAAACTCATCACCAAGAGAAAGGGTAAAAAATGTAATTTTACTGAATTTAATTTTGATGGTTTAGTAGAACATTTCAAACTCAAAGAAGAGTATGCGGAGGAAGAGGAAGATGAATTACCAAAAGGAGAATGTCTTATAAATATGGGGAATTTATAAATCTGTATTTAGTATATATATGTGTAATAGAGAGGATTGTAGATATATTCATATCATAGAAGATGTAAATGGTGAAGTTGGTTATTACCATTATGACGCAAATAATAATCTAATTTTCCAAGAAGGAAAAGAAGGGTTAGATGAATTGTTGGAAGCTTCCAACTTTAAGTGATTTTTTTAAATAGTTTATATAAACTACTTAAAGAACTATAAGACATTTAGGGAATCTAATAAATGGGGTGGATAAATCCAACCTCCACTCAACCCTCCACCCTATCCTCCACCCTACCCTCCACCACCATACTTTACATTTTACTATTATTATTATTATTTTATTACCATATTAGATAAGGAAATAGGATATATATAAGGTAGGATTTATGAGGTGGAGGGTTGGAGGGTGTGGAGGATAGTTTTATGAATTCGTGGTGAAATATTTTTCAAAATTATTTTTTTATCCCAGAAAAAAAAATAATATTTATAATTCTAATTTATATGGGGTTCAAAAAGGAACTTCCACCCTCAAATTCCACCCAACCCTCCACCCCCAAGATTTATTAACTTTTAGGAAAAAAATATAGAAATTTTTATCTATCTTAATTATATAGATTATGCCGTTCGGTATGGAGGATTTCAAAGAGATTGAGAATGTGGATAGATTAAGAGTAATCATTATGGATCATATGGATTACTATCCGCTCACCGCATTTAAGAGTTTAAGACCCAAGGAACAAAAACGATTCAACGAAAAACTAAATGAATACATTAAAGAATTACCAGAAGACAAATGTGATTGGAACGCAAAGATGCAAGATGATTTCAACGAAGTATGTGTCCGTGAAATATTCACAGAAGATTTTGACCCAAGCAAAGTCCCAGTTTATACTGGTGCTTACAAGGAAGAACAAGACAAACTCATAGAGGAAGAGAAGGTTAGGGAAGAACAATATAAGATTCAAAAACAACAAGTAGAAGAAATATGGAAAGCCAATCAAGAAACAGAAGCAGAAATAACTGAATAAATCATTTATTATACTATAAAAATTATATCCATATATAGTATAATGAGTATTCCCAGCGGAAACAAACCCAGCGACCAGAGTAAGTTTAGAGAAACTTACATCAACTCACTCCGTCTTGATGCCGCCAACCAGCAAAAGAGTTTAGACGCCCAACGCCTTTTGGAAGATACTGGTGACGTGGTAAGAACTCGTGATGATACACGCACCACTACGGAAAAACGAGCAGATGAAGAACTCATCAAGGTAAGAGTATTAAGTGATTTAAAACTCATTACCAGCGGTGATGAAGCACAGAAAATCGTGAATCGTCTTGATAGTGGAGAACTCCAATTTTTAAATGATGCGATGGGTTTAGTCATCGCCGACATCAAACCCAAGTTCCGTGTGGGTATTCCAGCATCAATTTTCATTCCATATCTAAAAGATATGATGAGTAAAGCACAAGCCAGTTTAGGTGTTTCATACGGAATCCAAACCACAGACCCCAGTCGTTTCATTTTGACTGATAAGAACATTTTAACAGAACTCGTCCAACCAGTAAGATTGGCGGAACTCCAAGAAGAAGTAAGACAATTACCAGAAAGTAATAGCCGTTCAAGAGCAATTGCTCTCATAGACCAAATGAAATTACAAATCCCTACACGAGAAGAACTCGCCCAATTAAGAGCACTTGGTTCAACTCGTCAAGTTCAAGAACTCGTAAGTGATATGGTGGAAAATGTCCCCAACGATGATATTGTAATGAAACTCACTCGTGAAATGGGTGAAGCACTCCGTCGTGGTGATTTTATGGAAGCTGATGCTGTATTAAGAGAGATTATGACTATTTTTGATATTCCCCAACAAGACATCGCCGAAAGGGAAGCGGTAATGAGTTTAGTAAGAGAACAAGCGGAAAAGGGTGGAATACCAGATGAGAATTTACCAGCTGTGGAAGGCACACCAGTTGCAACCGCTGTTGAACCTTCACTCACAACACCCTATGAATTTAACCGAATGGAAAAGAAGGAAAAGGTAAAGATGCTTCAAGACCTACGAGTAAGTGGTTCATTAAGCCGTGGTAAAACACTTATTGACCGAGCGAATAAAGATGAATTGAATAGTATTTATGAAGCGTGGTATTACCAACAACCCAATTCAGTTCGCACAGCCAAACCTCTTATTGTTGATCCAACTATCCAAGGCAGCGGTTTAGTCAAAGTTCGTCCAATTGTGAAATTGGATATGAAGAAGCGTGGATATGGAAGTTTCGGTGATAAATGGATAAACAACAAAAAACTAAATGAGAATATTTTGATGATGAGATATGGTAATGGAATCAACATTACTGGAATACCCACAACTAAAATCTCATCTCATTTATCCAGCGTGATTAAGGACATCATGGGAGGCGGTGCTCCCAAATTTAGCGATTTAGAAAAGACAAGCAAAGACGAGCAACGCTTACTCAACAAAATTAGCAAGTCCGCAAGAATCAGCGATAAAATCTCTCTACCCACACCAGATAAAGAAGTAGAAGATAAGATAGAACACCGATTTTTAGTATTAAAAGGTCAAATCCTCGCTGGAAACGATAGTGTTCCACTTGTTAAGGAATTTAAAAAACTCTTGATGAAGTTTATGAAGGAAAAGAAAATCCCTCGTGCCGAAGCGTTGGATATTTTAGAAATTCTTATTAGTATGGGATATTAAATATCTGTATATAATATAATGCTTCGCCACCCAGTAATGAATCGTCATAAGGACGCACAGAACTTCTTGGGAGTTCAAACACAATCTCAACAAAAACCTCATTATTTAGGAGGTAGTGAGGTCGCTATGCACCTTGCTTTACACGACGCCAAAAAACAAATGTTAGAGAAGGTTATGAAAGACGCTGAAATTGAACCTCGTGATAAAGATTAAATAATTTTATATAATAAAAAAATATCTGTTTATTATATAATATGTCGCATTCATCTCATACGAATAGTGGTTCTCATACCTTGGTATTAAACAAAGATAATATTGTAGCCGATGGTAAGAATTCAACATTAGAGTATAAATTTCCCACTTCTGTTAATTTCAAGAACGAGCAAATTGCAGTCGCCCAACTTCAAATGTATTACTCTTGGGAGAATATCAATTCATCACCTCTCAACAATAATGTTTTTAAATACTCATTTCCAGAAGGTGCTTCTTATGTGGAATACACAATTACTATTCCTAATGGTCTTTATGAAATTAGTGATATTAATTTCTACCTCCAAAGTCAAATGATAGAGAACTCACATTATTTAGTGAATTCCAAAGGACAAAATGTTTATTATTTAGAACTCAAAATCTCTCCAACGGATTACAGCGTAGTTGCGAATATGTATAGTGTCCCAACTGCTTTACCTACTGGATTTACCAACCCAGCAAGTATGCCGTTTTCCTCTGGTGGTCTCGCCAACGCAACCACCAAAATCACAATTGAATCAACCAATAACTTTAAGGACATTATTGGATTTCAAGCTGGGACATATCCAGCAGCCACCCAAACAACCAATCAAACACAAAAATCAAGCAGTTTCTCTCCACGATTAATTCCAGAAGTCCAACCCAATAGAAATGTAGTAATCACTTGTAGTGGTATTTCCAATCCTTATGCTAATCCTCAAACCAAGATTTATAGTATTGCACCAGATGTTCCTATTGGAGGGTACATAGATTATCAGCCCCCAGAATATCTCTATAATGATTTAGCAGATGGCTACTATAACCAACTCCGTATCCAGTTTTTAGATAAAGATGGAGTTGCCCTTAATATTTTAGACCCAGAGATTACCATTTTACTCACAATTAGAGATAAAACACAAATGAATTATTAAATTTCTCTCTTAATTATATAAATGAATAATAATACTTTGAACGACCAGCAATTGGAAGAATTATATAGAAATTTAGGAACAGAACACGCCGCCTTGTTAAATACTTTAAGAACAGAAGAAATTGGAACAAAGAGAGAAAAAACGATGAATAGAATTTTGAGTGTATTAAATAGTTTAACGATTAATGTTCGCAAATTGCAACAATATAAAAAAGCATTAACCGAGATGTAAAAAAAATGTAAGTAATATATATAATGAGACCTATATATATTTCTGGAAAAGGAATGTGTGGAGGAAAAGCACCTCTATTACTACAATCTGGTTTAGGAACTACTTATGATTCTGTGGGGGCACTTGAAAAAGAACAAGGAAGGATTGAAGGTTTAGGTGTTAAGAGAGATTTAATGGATAAATTAGAAGCATTATCTTTAACCAAAAAACCCAAGAATATCAAATTTAGTATTAAAGAAAAATAGATTCCCCCTAATTTTTTGTATAGATATATTTACTATTTTTAGTTTAGTAAATATATTAACTTCCCACGATTTTTTTTTATAAGTATATATTATAATATGTCTGCCGATCAACTCGTCTATGATATGGCTTCTGCCCCCAGCGAAACCCCTTCTGTCTTCGTAAAGAAAGATTATTTTTCTGTTCTTGACGACCAGAACGGACAATACAGCGGTAATCAATCTGTTCTTCAACTTTCATCTCTCGCCAATAGCAATCGTTATATGGATTACAAAGGTTCTTATATCACCATTCCCCTTGTCCTTTCTATGACTGCCGATGGTGTAGGCGCCGCTTTCAAACCAGTTACCAATAATGATAACTTCTCTATGGGTCTTAAAAATGCCTTTTTACATGTAATCCACTCCGTCCAAGTAGATTTCAACAACAGCACCGCACAGCAACTCACCAGTTTCCAATCCATCTGGAATTGCTTTCGTCTCCACACCACCCTTTCTTGGGACGATGTAAAAACACAAGGTTCAAGTATTGGCTACTACCCAGACACTCCTACATCTTGGGGTTATGATGCTGATGTGCTTGGTCTTTCCAATAACAACAACAAGACACTTGCTAATAGCGATAATGGAAATAAACAAGCAGTAGGTAATGAAGGTTTTTTCAAACGCCAACAATCTATCGCCTATGACCCTACACTCCCCACAGAAGTAGATGCTGGTAATGGTGATGCTTTTAGCACTATGTTCTCCGCAACAAACGCAAACAATATGTATCGCTCCCATGTTTTCCGCAAGGTAGATGGAACTGCTGACGCTGTTGTAGGCACACTCCAAATCGCCATCACAGCAAAGATTATGTCTAAACACATCAGCGATTTCCTTGGAAAACTCCCCCTTGTTAAAGGTGCTTTTGTAAAATTAACCCTCAATCTTAACCAACCTTCCGCCACTCTTACACACGACGGAACAAACATCACCGCTCAATCAGTTAATTCTCCTCTTGGTGGTGTTAATCCCATTATGGTTGCTGGTAGTGAAAAGGGATACGGAGCTACTATGGCTGCTGGTGATTCTCTCATCGTTTCTCTCGGTGTCGGTCGTAATGCTCCTTCCTCCGCTAATCACCCAGCAGCTTCCGTTCAAGCAGCACCTCTTGCTACAAGCGTAGAGTTCCACGCACCAGCATATACATTCGCTCCTATTTTTGAAAATGCTTACCTCTCGTCTCCTATCAAGCGTTTCAAATACGAAGATTTCTATAACTACAACATCATCAACCAAACTGGCGGTTCACGCATCACCGAACTCCTTACAAACGGCGTTGCCGACCAAACAAGAGTTCTTGTATGTCCTTTCCTTAATAGCTCATCAAATGACGGCACATCTGCCTTCCAATCTTGCGTTTCTACCGATGGTGCTACAACCTCACCTATTCAACTCAACGAGTTCAACATTCTCCTATCTGGTGCTAATGTTTTGCAACAAAATTACAGATATACTTATGAACTTTTCTTGGAACAACTTAAAGGAACTGGTGCTGTAAATGGTGGCTGTGTTGATGGAATCACATCTGGTATGATAGACCAACTTGCTTTTGAAAACACATATGCCTATCATGTAGTAGATACAAGCCGTATGCTTGATGTAGAACGAGCTGTCCCCAAATCAGTCCAACTCCTCGCCAACTTGCAGTGCCCCAGCAATTTAAGCGTAGATTTATACACATTCATCGCTTACAACAACGATTTCGCCGTAGATGTCCTAACTGGTGCTCGTGTTTAAATAATTAGTCCTCCACCCATTTTTCTACTAACTAATTATATATAGATGCTTGACTGGATACTGAAATTTATGTTTAGTGAAATCCTATGGAAATATTTAAGAATCTCAATTCATTAGAAATTTAATATAAAAGAAATGTTTTATATTAAAATTAATTATCTCTCTCAAATATATATAATGGCTGGTTTTCATACGAAGACATTTATAAAACACGATGACTATATGACCCCTAAAATCGCTTGGGAGAATATAACACCATATATACCAAAAGACAAAGTAATATGGGAAGCATTTTATGGAGATGGTGAGAGTGGAAAGTATCTAACAGATTTAGGATATACTACAATTCACGAACCAATAGATTTCTATGATGATGAAACATTACCCACATACGACATCTGTGTAAGCAACCCTCCATTTAGCCAATCAAAACCAATTATAGAGAGAATGAAGAAATTAGACAAACCATTTATATTGATATTTCCAGCATCTAAAATCTGCACGAGTTATTTTAGAAATTACTTTAAAGATGAAAAGGAAAATCCATTACAAATAATCATACCAAGAAAACGAATCCATTTTAATAAATTGATAGAAGGTAAAGAAGTAGCTGGGTGGAAGAATGCTTGTAATTTTGATTGTTTTTATTATTGTTGGAAAATGAATTTAGAGAGAGATATTATATGGTTAGACGATTAACTGGAAATTAATAACTTATAAAGAACTCAATATTTTTTTATAAGTAATATATATAATGCCGAAGGCGAAGAATATTGTTCTTAAAGGAATACCAGACAAACTTGTAAAAGAAGTTGAAAAGGTGGGTAAGAAACTCATAAAGGGAAAAGGTGATGAACCACCAAAGAAGCGTCAAAGAAAAGCATCACCTCCAAAAGCGTTGATTGTTTCAAGCGACGCACAAGCGGATAGACCAGCTCCACCACCAGCAAATCAAATGGACGAATCTATGAGCCCAGAAGACCAAGAAGTCGCTGATATTATGGCTGGTCTTAATTTAGGAGATGCGAAAGGTAAAGGACTTTCCAAGAAATCTGTGTTAGACCAACTCCGTTCTTTCAAAAAGAAAGCACCACTCAAAGGTGCTAAACAAGCCATCGCCAAAGTAATCAAGAAAGTATCTGGTATGAAAGCACCAGAACTCAAAGAAGGTGTGATGATGAAAGGAAGTGGTTTTTTCACCGATATTGCTTCTTCCCTTGGAATGGGAATACACGCTGGGGGTGAAGGTTTAGTAAGTGATGTTCTTGATATTGGTAAAGAAATCGCCAAAGGTTCAAAGAAAGCTTTTAAAAGTCATATGAAGAAAGCCAAAAAGGGCGGTTCAGTCCTTGGAGCTCTTGCTAAACTTGGTGATGATATTACTGGTCTTGGAGCACACGGCGAAGGCATTACCGCTGGTGGTGATGGTTTAGTGAGCGATGTTCTTGATATTGGTAAAGAAATCGCCAAAGGTTCAAAGAAAGCTTTTAAAAAAAAAATGAAGGAAACTAAAAAAGGTGGTTCAGTCCTTGGAGCCCTTGCGAAACTTGGTGATGATATTACTGGTCTTGGAGCACACGGCGAAGGCATCAAAGCTGGTGGTAAAGGTGTCCTTAAAAAATTAAGTGATGAGATGAAAAAGAAACTTGCCGAACACGCCAAAACAGAAAGCAAGAAACATATTGCTTCTATGAGAATGCACCTTATGCGTGGTTTATCATTCAAGGAAGCACATAACAAAGCGGCAGAAAAATCTGGTGCTGGAATCATGGACGACCTTGCCGAAGTTGCGAAGGAAGGAGCAAGTGATATTAAGAAACTCACTTCACCCAGTTCTTTTAAAACCACGAAAGCAAAGAAAGTAGCAACATCTAAACAACTCAAAGAAGCAAAGAAAGAAGCAAAGAAAGCCGAAGGTGGTTCTCTCATCAAAGCCCTTGCGAAACTTGGTGATGATATTACTGGTTTAGGATTAACCGCTGGTGAAACCGAAGGTGGTATTATTGAAGGTGATATTGACCTCGCCAAGAAACCTCTTGATATGATAAATCCATTTTCAATCAAGATGCTTTCACCCACACAAGTAAGAAATATGAAAAAGGGACGCCGTGTCCGTGTCGCCAAAGGTGGTGATTTAAAGATTGTCCTTGAACCAATCCAAATGAAACGAATTGAAAAAACATTCGCCAAGGGTAAAGGTTTAATGATCCAAATGAGCCCCAAAGAACTCACTATGAATAAGGATATTGGTGGTGAAGGTATTTTCGGTAAAGCTTTTGACCGCTGGGTAGGTAAAACCATCGGCAAGAAAGCCAAGAATGTATTATACAAGGGTGCTGATTTACTCAAACCACTCGCCAAGAAAGGAATTGAAGCGGCAGCCGTTGCCCTTCCAACCGCTCTTGGTGTTCCAGAATTAATCCCAGCCGCCCAAGTTGCCGCCAGAACTGCTGGATTGTATATGGACGACCCAACTGGCTATCAAAAAGACCCCAAAAAGGTCGCCAAGGCACTCGCCCAAGAAGGTATTAAGGAAAGTGGTATTACAAAGGACACACCATTTAAAGACCCCAAACTTGTTGAAACAAGAGCGGAACGCCTTGCTCGTGAAAAGAAAGGAAGAATGAGTAAGAAGGGGGTAAAAGCACCAGCATCATACACCGCACCTCAACGAACAACTATGAGTAGTGATTCACTTGAAGATGCGATGGAAGCATACATTCAACGCTTCGGTCAAGAAAAATTAGAAGAACTCGTCCAAGATGCTAAACGCCAAAGTGGAACGATGCGTGTAGGTCAAGTCCCACCAGCGATGGCGGCTGGTCGTGGTTTATACGCCGCTCCTCGTGGTAATGGTTTAGTTGCTGGTCGTGGTTTAGTTGCTGGTCGTGGAACATCTATGACTGCAAACCACGGCATAGAACACTCATTCGGCGGTCATCGTGGTTCTCTTGTTCCTACAAACAACCCAGCATTACAAAGTCGTCCAGAATTAGAAAACGCCAAACGATTTACCAACATACCACTCGTGTATTTAAAAAAGGATTAATTTAGAAGGGTTATATATATAATTTTTATCAGCATATATATATAATATGATTTACAGAGGCGGAAATTTAATAACTCCACCAAGAACTCCACCAACTGGTTTTAGCACACCACCACCACCAATAACTCCACCAAGGACACCACAACAAACACCACAAGCACCACAAATCAGTCCTCAAAACAACCCAGCACAACCACAACCCTTTATGGGTCAAGATGGATTTATTGTTGTTCCAGCACCAGCACCTCCACTACCCCAACCTTTTCCTCCATTACCCCAAAATTTTCCACCACAACCCCCACAAGGTGGAAAACTAAATGCGAAGGAATTAGAACTCCTTTTGAAATCCCCTTATGATACTGAAATAGTAGATGTGAAAACAGATGGAGATAGATTTATAATTGATAAAGAATTATCAAATGAAACCACCAAGGTATTTAAGAAAGATGGAACTGATGAAGTATTCGTGGTTCATAGTGGGTCAAAAGATATGCGTGATGTATTGGAAAATTTCAACTATATCAAGAGTGGTTTTTATAGTTCAGCGAAATTGAATCAAGCAAAGGCAACACAGAAAGCAGCAGAAGAAAAATATGGTGCAAAAAACATTAGCACATTAGGACACAGCAAGGGAGGAAAGTATGCAGAGATGCTTGGTAAGAAAACCAAAGAAATAATTACACTTAACAAACCAGTTCATCTCACAGATATATTTTCAAAAGTCCCCAAGAAACAAACTGATATTAAGACCACATATGACCCAGTTAGTTTTTTACGAAAACTCCAACGAGGAAACAAACCAGTCATAATACAAAGCGAATCATCAAATTTATTGGAAGAACACAAAGGTAAAGTATTACAACGCAAACCGAAAAAGATATATGGTAGAGGTAATACAATCGTTCGTCCAGCAGAGTTGTCTGGTGTTGTAGCACCATTACCCCAAGAAGAAACAGAAGAAGAAACAGATGAAGAAGTAGAAGCTACACAAATACCAGTTGCTGAACGAATACCACGACAAGCAGAAGAAGTCATAACAAGAGAACAAGTAGATAGAGCAAATTCAAAAATTAATACAATAGCAGAAATGTTAAGTTTATCCTATATGGATTTAATGAATTATACGGAAGCTAAAATGGGTTTTGAGCCATACCTACAAAGATATTTAACATTACAAGGTCAGTTTAACACATTTTTAGTAAATAGCTATTTAGATAGAGCCGAAAATCAACGAAACTTATTAAATTACATATACGGAAAAACAGATGATGATATAGCGAACGATATGGATAGAATTTATAGAAACAAAAAAAGAGAGTTAAGACGAGTAAGAGAAGAAGGAATAGCAACACATATGTTAAGTAAAGCTCAATTCAAAAATCTATTAGGAACTACAATATTAAACTCTCTTATTAGAAGACCAGTAGAAGCAGAAATCGCAGAAATACCACCACCAATAGCACAAATAGACGGAAGTGGTATTTTCAGTAATGACTTTTAATAACTTTACATGCTGAAAAGGGGCATTATCAAGGGGGATATAAAATAAATTGTAAAAAATGAGAAAAAATGAGAAAAAATGAAAATATTGAATGTGTTTTTTATTTATTTTTAACTAATTAATAACAAAATTGATATAAAATTGAAAGAGATTACCAGAAACAACTTATAGCAACAAACTAAAAACTACAAACTAATACGATGTGCCTCTCTTGTGCTTATATTGATATGTATGAAGCAATCACCTATTTCCGTGATGGTATTGATGGGAATTGTGAAAAATGCTGTTGTATGAAGAGACAAGCCATAATATTAAGAATAAAGGCGGATAAAATTCGTAAGACAACAACAAAAACAGAATACGATTCATCTATTGAAGATTGTAAGAATCAGTTATATAAATGGTTGGAGACAGCAGAAGAAAACACTTGCGAAGGTGAATATTTAGAAATTGCTGATTGTTGTAAAAGTATAAATCTAACACTATCTAAATTGGAAGGTGATTCAACTTGGGTGCATAATGTCTGTGTAAATTAAATAAATTAAATAATTAAAAAAAAAATTGAAATAAAATTGAAAGAGATTCCCAGAAACAAATAATTAGCATGTATAAGAAAAATATGATAAGTGATGAACGAAGCAGAAACGCAAATGGGTCTTGTCTCCAAGATACGATGTATTATTGCTGGGAACTCAAAAGAAAAGGAGAGGATATGAAAAACTGGCGGATTATTCACGCAATCGTAGAGCGAAGGAGTGATAGATTACGACACCCTCACGCAGTAGTATATAATGTTAAGACCCAAGAAATATACGAAGTGTCTAATAGTTTTAAGCATAAACCAGTTATAATTCCATTCTTGGTGTGGAGTAGTATTGGAAATATCTCTCATATGAAGAACTGGAATATTGATGAATTGAATAATAAAAATATTGAAACGATGACTTGGGAATTTCATCATCTTCCAAAAAACTTAAATGATTTAATTAAATAATGAATTAAAATAAAAATTGAAATGAAAATAACCTATCATACTATATACAAGCAAAACAAATATGACGAATACGATGATGGACTACGACGAATGGCTTACGAGAAGTGTTTATGTTATGAACTATTGGGCGAAACCAATATGGGTGAATAACAATCCAAATTATATTCCCTTGACGAGAAGGTGGGGTGTTATTCTTAACTGCGATGAATACGACGACCTAATGCGTAATCGTTTTAAACAATACCAAGAGAGAAGTATTAATGACCTACTAACAGATGAAAAAGCATATAACATTAACCAGTAATTAATAGAAAACATATAATTAATATTAAATAATACTTTTTTATACTTAATTATTCAAATATTAAGTATAAAATCAATAAATTAGTGAAAATAATATAGATATTGACGAATTAAAAATTTTTAATTACTCTTTATATACACTTTTGGACTATATAATAGTGTTTTTTGGTGAATTTTCATATAATTATCTATTTATTATTGATATTGTTTATTTCTTTCTTAACTTCTTGATAATATATTTAATATTTCAACTTTCTTAAAAATTCTCATCTAAATCAAATGTGAGTTCTCCGCTGAAATCTTTTGTTGCAAGGGCATATTCACTTACACGCCGTTCAAAGAAATTCGCTTTGGATTCTATTGATATACATTCCATAAACTCAAATGGGTTCTTCGTATTGTATATCTTATCTGTGCCTAATTGTAAAGCCAATCTATCAGCAACAAATTCAATATACTCTTTCATCATCTTTGAGTTCATACCAATCAATCTAACTGGTAATGCTTCGGTGATAAATTCCTTTTCTATTTCCACAGCTTCGCTAATAATAGAATGTATTTCTCTCTGTGTGAGTTTATTTTTCAACTTGGAATAAACCATAATAGCAAACTCCGTATGTAATGCTTCATCACGAGAAATGAGTTCGTTGCTAAATGTTAAACCTTGAAGTAAACCTCTCTTCTTAATCCAGAAAATACTACAAAATGCTCCGCTAAAAAATATACCTTCCACAATAGCAAATGCGATTAGTCGTGTCGCAAATGAATCTTCTTTGTTTTGGATATACTTTATCGCCCAGTCGGTTTTCTTTCTTAAACAAGGATAGTGTTTAATTGCGTTGAAACATTTATCTTTCTCATTCTTATCACGGATATAAGTATCAATCAAGAGAGAATAGGTCTGGGAATGTATATTCTCCATCGCAATCTGGAAACCATAAAACGCTCGTGCTTCGGCATTCTGTATTTCAGTCATAAATCTCAACCCAAGGTTCTCTAAAACAACGCCATCACTTGCCGCAAAGAAACATAGTATCATTTTGATAAAGTGTTTCTCATCATCACTCAACTTCGCCCAGTCGTTTAAATCCTTTGATAAATCTATCTCTTCTGCCCTCCAAAAACATTCCACCGATTTTAAATACATCTGGTAGAAATCATTATACTTGATTGGGAAGAACACAAACCTCTCTTCGTCTTCTTCCAGTAATGGTTCTCTCAAATTCTCTTTCGTAATAGTGCTTCCTAAATCATCACTCATAGTATTCTATAATGATAAAATATTATGAAAAAAAAGTGTAGGACTAATAACTCCCTTCTACCCAATTGTATAATCTATTTTCTTTGTTCTCTCCATCACACTTCTTAAAAATGATGAAAAAATATCTCCCTCTCCATCTTTTCACATTACATACAACAATCTTATCTATATATATCTTTTTCTCTTCGTGTAAATGTTGTAGGCGTTTCGGTGTGAGTGTTGAAAAACAATTATCATTTCCAAGAAAAGCGAACCCTTTCTTTACCTTGTCTGCAAAATAATCAACCAAATAAAAAAATGAATTAACCCTCTTACCATCTGTGCTTTCAAGACGAAAGGGCGGATTACTTATGACCCAATCTACATGTGTTTTTTCAAAATCAAACTCCTTAAAATCCGTTCCTTCTTCTATTTCGGTATGGTGTGTTTCATTCTCTTTTGGGAATGAATTTAAAAATGCACCTTCCCCAGCAAACGGCTCATATAGCACATCGTCTTTACTTATATCCACAAACTTTATGAGTTTCTCACATAGCTCTTGGGGAGATTGATGGAAATAATATACATCGTTTTTAACCATTATATATATATAATCATATATAATAGTTTTTCTCTAAATTAACTTGAATTAAAGTTCTAACTTCTTTAAACTACATATTGGTATGTTGAATACTTTATCATCTTCACGCCGTCCATCACGATATACGGAGAGAGTAGTTTTAGAATACTTTGTGAAAACATATGGGTCATATTCACAATAGAACAATCCATCGGTAAAAAGAAATAGTAGAATTAATCTATATCCTTCCACCCAACCTTTTTCTATCTTGCGTGTAGAGAGAAATACCGAATCATATCTATTACTTGGAATACGACGACTTTTCAACTCGTATCTTGTTTTTTTCTCTTCACATTCGTAATCATAAGCACAATATTTCCCTTTTGTTAATTTTGTATTATTGACTTTCATTTCAAAATACTCGTTGATTATAGGTTCAACGCTCACCTCATTTAACATACCCATATTAAGGTCTATTGATTTTTTAGATAGAGAAGGAATACAACTATCCAAGCTACGATCCACACTAACAAGATTACCAGCCACATCATACATCTTTTTATATAATATGTATAGATAATAATTATTTTGAAATTAAGCGAAATTAATATTTAATTATTCCTAAATATTAATCGTTGGATTAATCTTCCTTAATATATACTTTTTTCTGGGAAGCCGAAGAACCCATTTTCTCTAAATCCTTGGCGATGGCTTTATCTGTTTCAATTGATTCAGCATATTTCTCACTCATATAAGTATGACGCAAACCATTCACCCCCACTTTCTTTCCAAAAATCTTATTGATACGCTGATTGAGATTTACATTCGTAAGGGGATTGTATTTATTATCAAATAGAAGATGGTCTGTGGGGTTTACGGAAATCCATTTCTTCAAAATATTTCTTAATGCTGGGGGCATAGTGATTTCTTGCTTTCCGTAAAACTTTGAGGTCTTGTATGTATTGAAAACCAATTTATTTCCTTGAATGTAGTTGTCCTTATCTTTATCAATCTTGTTGATTTTCATTTTTGTATATTCACTTCGGCGTGGAGGAATAAACATTCCACCCATTAGAGAGAGAATGATAAATTGCTGAATGGTCTGTAAGTCGTCAATATTGAGTTTTCTTTTCTTATAGAGAGATGTTGCAGTTTCCTTTAATTCCTTAAATTCAACGGCTATATCTTCCTTATCAATATCATTTTCCTTTTGTTTATCGTTTTTCTCTTGCTTTGAAACTTCGTTGTTATACTTGTTGATTTCATCAAGCATTAGTTCCCTATACTTATTATCACCAGTCAAAACAACTAAACCAGAGAGGGTGGTCTTACAACGATTAATAGGCATCTCTTTCAATACTTCAATTATCTTTTCTCTCTTTTTGAAATTGTCTAAATCTATTTCTTTATCATCGCCATAAACCTTTTTATGGAGATTCGTTAAGAGAGAAGTATATGTTGTTAAACTCGTCTGTGCTATGTTGGGTCTGGCTTTCTTTAATGCGTTTTTGATTAATTCACTCATTACTATATTATATAATTAGATAAAAATATCTCTAAATGAATTTATTTTTTTGTTTTATACTTTTCTACATCTATTATTTCCATAAAATTTTTCACATATCTCTCCTCTGGTGAAGCATTCATATCAATAATGAGTGAATTGAATTTATCTTTGGTTATATCATTATACATATTTTGGAGTTGGTCTTTATCCAAACCCATCGCTCCTTCTCCAAGAATCATTCTCAAATCTTTCTCTCCACTTACCTTTAACAATATCAATTCATTCGCATTAATTCTAATAAATTTAGGTGTTCGGTAGTATGATTGAGAGATGTAAATAATGGAAACATTCTTCTTACGACACATCATATAGTATTGTTCTATGCGTGTCTGGTCTTTGGTTAATACCAAGTCATCAATTATGATAAGATGATTCACGGATTTATCAAAATCTTCCAACTTGGGTAAATGGCTTAATCCTTCTTTGACTTGTATCTGGTCGCTTAATAGTGCAAGATATTTCAATAATGGTTCTGTTTTATCCTTACATAAATACAAAATGGAAGCAAATGAACCTTTACCAGCACACATACGCTCTAAATAATTACACACCCAGTTCGTTTTGCCTCCGCCAGACGCTCCCACGCATAGAGAACGATGTGGTAAGTTGAAACGATGTGTTTTCATGTAATTAGGATTAGGATTATTGTCTAACAAATCCTTTGGAATAATCTCATAAAAGTTTTTAACATCATTTTTAGAAGACATACTTATACTATAAACAGATAAAATATATTGTTGGTATTTTATACATTTTCATCACCATTTATAGATGAATCACCACTACTTGTATCCACCATCTCAAATAACATACCACTTGCGGATTTCTTCACACCACTATTACGCCGTTCTTGGGGAGTTAATGGTTTTGTTTTTGTAAGATTGTTTTCAATTGGAATCAATTGGTCGTGTATTTTCCGTTCATATAAATTGGATTTCTCAATTAATTTTTGGTATTTAACCATCGTGTCGTCTAAATACTGAATTCCACCCATCGGTCGTCTTTCTCTCTCTAAATTCAAAGTTTTAAAAATATCAACAGCGATTAAGTAATACTCTTTTGAGTTCATTAATTCATTTTCCATATTCGCTTGTATCTGGAAATATGCTTCCAAAGATGCTATAATAGCAATAAAGAGAGATATACCACAATTAGTAGTTGAAGCGGTTGCTTGTCCTACATAATCGGCAAGAGACAACGCTAATACGGAGTTCATACCATTTAGGATAATACTGGGAATCCTAAAATATTTCATCTGGTTTTTATAATAGAAATAACTTTTTTTGTGTAATCGTTCAAGGATTATGCTGTTCTTCCGTATGTCTTCCAAAAGAAGTTCAACA
>Ga0208898_1000655_pt1 | contig 25919 bp, 28 predicted proteins | sample VirMetDEL_Mar_4_FD_184513 | JGI IMG/M metagenome (GOLD analysis project Ga0208898, IMG submission 184513) | Aqueous microbial communities from the Delaware River and Bay under freshwater to marine salinity gradient to study organic matter... | ecosystem: Environmental > Aquatic > Marine >...
AGTACGCCTGCCGCATCGTGGAGTAGTTAGAGATCAGCGCTTCGGGGTCATTACGTTCAACCGCCAGCAAAGTGTTTGGGCCGATGATCCCGTCTGCTGCTGAACCAGACGCGGCTTGCAGCATCTTGATGGCGCGGGATATGCCAGCGTTGACGGCAAAATCGAACACGCACCAATCAACCCCAGCCGGGAGATCATCGCCGCGCACCTTGTTCCAATATAGCTGCTGATAAATAGGCCGAACGTCATCTTGCGTAAGCGCGCGCATCTCGGCTTCCGTCACGTCTCGCCGAGTGAAGCGCTCATATGTGGCTTTGGTGACGCCCCAATTAGTCATGCCGCCGGGGTCGTTGGGATGATTTACGAAGCCACCCTCATGCTCCATGAGCCACCCAAAGCAACGGCTAAAGTTGCCGATCATTTTTTGAGCGTTCCGGCTATTTTCTCGCCTGATCGACCGACCACATAACCGCCAACGCCGATCATCAGCAGGTTCCAAAGCTCGTCCGGCAGCGGGATGCTAAGAGCCACTTGCTGCCCAAGCGCGTAGTTGATTATCACCGTCGCAATTGGTGCTAACAGATAATTCCAGCCGACGATAGCCGTGATCGTTAGCATCAGGATCGGACGCCACGTCGCTGTGATCGTATGCTCAGATTTAGCCTCGGCCATAACGACCTGCGCTGCTGCCTGCTCGATGGCGTGGCTGTTGGTCACCAGCGCCATGTTCAGTTCGCGCTCGATCTCGGCCCGTTTGTTCTGGTCTTCCGGCAAGATCCGGCCCAGGACATCTCCGACAAGCGGAGCCAGGATAGGCAGAAGTGCTCCGATCATGTGCAGACCTTTCGCTTAATGTGCTCGATGTCTTTTAGGATACTGGCAATCTCGCGCGCCCTGGCTTCCATCTTTTCGGGTGCCAGCATGGTTGACAACACCTGCACGCGCTGCCCCATGACCTCTTGCTGCGTCTGGGCGCGGTCGGTGGCGGCGTCCAGCTTGCGCAGCCGCTGCTCTACATCCGCCAGCGTCTCAATAACGGCTTGCAGCTTTGTCTTAACTATCACGGCGGCGGACACGACTGACACGACCATGCCGCCAAGGGTCAGCAGCAACTTAAAGTCTACATCCATTTGCGTCTAACCCATTCCACGATGCGGATTGATGTCCATATGATGGAAAGGCCAGCGGCGACGGCAGGCAATATCTCCACCAGGCTGCCGATCACAACAGCCATGGAGAGCAGGTCGCCGATGCCTTTTGCCGCTTCATCGCTCATTGGCGTGATGTCCAATCTATTGGTGAGTCAGCGGCGCGTTTAAAGACAGAGTTTATCATTTTGCCGCCCAACCCGTGTTCCCAGTCCCGCTTTCCTTGACGTAAAATGTAGTTCCCGCCCGCCGTTTGTCTGGCATGATCGCCTCCTTACGAAATGATGGCGTCCCGAAAGACAGAGCCTGTTATAGACTGACACCCAGACGTGCCGGATACGTCACACATTGTCCCCGCGTCCAGTTTCGCACCATTGCTGCAAAACGCCGTCATATTGCAAAACCAGTTTGTCGGCCACGCCATTCAGCGTGAAGTTCACGCCTCCGTTCAGCCGAATGGTCCCAGCCCCGCTGGCAGAATGGACAACAACCACGTCGCGCGCGTTGACAGTTGTTCTTAGGGTGATGGTCTGGCCATCAACGCCACCATTGATGGTAATAAGGTCATCAATCGCTGTCGCACCTTCCGTGTCAACGCTCACATTTGCGACAGACGGGCCGAAAAGGGTAATAGCATCAGAAGCAATGGTAAGACTTTGCCGAAGCGGTGCCGCGCCATAGTCAAAGCGATTGGTGGGGACGCCAGACGTATCAGTTACAAGCGCCGTCGTGCTGGTGACAGTGGTAGGGTTCACATATCTGTCAAGCTGCGCCGTGTTGCGCTCTGCACCTGACAAGAATTGAGCCGCACGCTGCACAAGTCCCGTGCTGTTTGAGATCGACGCAATCTTGACGACGTTATCCGTATCGCCGGATCGGAAGTTGACGGCATATTTGTTCGCAGCCAAATTATGAACCGCAATATTCTGACCCACGCAGCCGACTGAACTGAGGTTCATGTCAACTGCGTTGTTGCCTTGATTATTCATGTCAATTACAAGGTCGGAGAACAAATCGCCCTTCGCGTTGCCGAACGCTATGCCCGTGGTGCAGTCGAAAACATTGACGCCGCTGATGATATTTTTGCGGTGTTCGATTGGACCAGAATTTCCTGCAGCAATTCCAATGATTGCTCCAGTGGCAACGCCGCCCTTGATCCATCCTTCTTGGCACCCGTTTTTCAACTGTAGCGCATAGCATGGAGAACCAGTTTTTCCGATGTTGAATGCGTTGCAGTCTGCAATGCCAGACCGGAACAGGTCGGCCAAAAGGATGCCGTTGTTCGCATTGTTCAAACCATCAACGGTGCAGTTGATGACTTGGTTGTCAAAATACGAAAGGTCTTCAGGAGAAGTGTAGCCTATGATGCCCGTGTTCTTGTAGTTCGTGACCTTGCAGTTGACGACCCGAACCTCGGAGCAGTTGAACCAGACGATCCCATGATTGGCATTGGATGCAAAAGACGAAAAGCCCCCGTCGATTTCCAATCCATCAATGGCCCATCCGTTTGTGTTGTTGATGGAGAGAACGCTGCCATAGTTGCCACCTCGCACAAATTTGGCTTGGTCCGCAAAAATGGTGAACGGGTTTGCGTTAGCAACTGCGATGAGTGAGGTCAGAAGATATGTTCCGGGGTTTACAACGCCGACCAACCCGTTTGCTGAAACATGCGAGAAAAAAGCCTGGATAGCCGCCGTATCATCCGCCACACCATCACCGACAGCACCATAATCTTTTACGCTGACTGGGGCGCTATTGAGCATTGTGTTGGTTACTTTAGTTAAAGCCATTAATTTGCTCCTGTATAGGTGATTGTAGTCATTACATAGTCATTAGAGACAAAAGCACCGCCTTGTTGCCTGATTGTCATTTCTGGCCCCTTTCCCATCCACTGCCAAGATGTTCAACCCAAGCCCAAGATAGCAGCGTAGTTATGCCGCAGGACAGCCGCACCGCGTGCCCATCCCAGATGTATGTTCCGCATTTGCTTGTCATATTGATGCTTCCACCATGTCAAACAGTCGGGAAAAGCGTAAAGGCGATTTTGCGCGATGCGCCGGTTCTGTTTTCGATGTAGATCAAGCCGTTGGGCTGAACCCCAATTGTTACCTTTCCAACAGTTCCCGTTGTCCCGGTCAACGCGGATGGCAAAAGTTGAATGTCAGAGGGCAGTGCGGTGATTGCTGCGATGGATGGCGTGGTTGCTGCTCGAAGCTGTATCAGCGCCGACTGCTGACTTGCTGACCCCTGAAACGCCACGATGGCCGAGGCAAGAAACAACTGCCTGCCCAAATTAATGATTGTCACATTATCGTTTCCAACATCATAAGTGTATGTCGCTGGCGCGAGTGCGCTGGGGATCGCATTGGCGTCAATGCGAACATTGCTCATGGTTCCTGAATATCCGAAAGGCGTGGCTCGCGAACGCACGTCCACCGAAGAGGCAATGACAATCTCGCGAAGCGTTCCCGCTGTTCGCGTCATCTGGACACCGACGCCCGTTGACCCCGAAGCAGCAATGTCCGAAAGATTAATGTGCTCTAGTAAACCAGTGCTGCCCTGCTCAAGAAGGATCACATTCGTCGGCTGAGAATTAATATTGTGATCGAAAATATTGCCGTAGCGAATGCTTCCTGTGCCGGACGTGATCAGCTTGATTGCATAATCCGTCGTGCCGGAAGAAGCGTTGCATCGCACACCCTTTAAGCTGAAATTCGAGACGCTGAAAGATGCAGCCTGCACCACGATAGCAGAAACTGCCGCAAGATAGCTAATTCCATCAACATTCACCGAAGAGACGCTCGAAAGCGCTCCTGGACCGCCTATACGAACAATCGCCCCGTGTGTTGAACCTGCCGATGTACTGTTGACGATTTGCTGAATGTCGTGCTGACTGCCGCCATTGATGGTCACAATTGCAGAGGTTGCGGCATCGAAGATGGCAGAGCCACCATACTTGATGTTTCGCACCCGCGAGTTGATGACGTTATTGATAACAATGGGGGTTTTGCCTTCGCCAACATCTACATCGTAAATTTCGCAGTTGTCGTGGTTGTGGACAATGTAGGCTCCGTCGAACTGCGCAATCTCAGACGTTTGAACTTCAAACTGAATATTTGAATGCTTCACAGCTTGATCAAGCGTTGTGAACACGTTGAACCCGTTTGCACCAAGACGGAAGACAGTGCGACGAGTGCCTATCCCCTTAACGTGAATGCCACGACCTACGAGCATTGCGCTGCTAATGTGGTAGTTTCCGTTGTCGAATTGAACCTCGCCTTCACGCAAGTTACCAAGAGCGTCAAAGGCTTTCTGGATAAAGGGAGCCATGTCGGTCGTATCGAGCGGCGACGGAAACGCACCGAACCATGAGGCGTGGACCTGCTTGCTGTCTTCGCCAATGCCGAGAGCGTCATCGTTGACAAGCCGATAATCTCCATCTCCCCTAAAAATCCACTGACGCGCACTTTCAACACGGCTTTTCACCGTGAAGGTTTGACCGGAAGCCACAAGCAAATTTGCGCCCGTCTCAAAGATGATCGGAACCGTGACACTTGTGGTAGAGCAAGCAAAAGAGCCAGGAGGAAACCGAACATATCCTTCGGCAGTTGCCATTGCCTGAATGGCCACAACATCATCCGTCACCCCATCGCCAATAGCGCCAAAGTCTTTGACTGATACAGTTTCTTGAAGTTTATTCTGCACTGTTCTAGAAACAGAGCCTGCGGAACCTTGAGCGTAAGTAACCAGCGACGCATCAGTCGCGCCGATAGCGCCGACGGCATAATTGACCACCTCAATATTATTCGTGCCGGTTGGCGGCGCGGCGGAAAATGTCAGCGTAGTGCCGGATACCGTGTATGTGGCGCGCTGCTGATAAACGCCGCTGATGTAGACAGACAGCGAATTGCCAGCGGCACCTGGGTCTGCGGCAAGCGTAAACGCAACAGTGCTGCCGTCTCCACTAAACTGCTGTCGCGTAACGGCAGTCGGAGCCCCAGGAGCGCCGGCAGCCTGCACGCTGGGATTGCCCGCGGCGTCAAAGGTCAGAAACGAATTGGCGCGGGCGGCAGCAGCCGGCAGCGTCATATTCAGCGTACCGCCGTTATCGACATGCGCTGGATCATATGGCGGAGCCATGAGCGTGCGCTTTTGTTCTTCGGCAAGTTGCTGGTCGAAGATCGTCAGCGCATCAAGCTGTTCGTTAATCGCGGAGGCGCGCAGATCGCCAGCCGTCACAAAGTCGGTGACGCGCTCAATATCGCGAGCGCCAAGGATGGTGATAGTATTGGCGGATGTAGCAGCGGAGACCAGGGTGACCGAGCCCGTGCCGTTCAGGTTTATCGTGACGGTGTAGTCCGTCGTCAGTGTCAGCTTAGTGCTGTCCTTGTAGACGGCAACGTCATTTTCATCGAGAACCTCGAAGGTGAACGCATATGGGCCGACACCGGCAGAGCCGCTGAACACAACCCGGCGAGTGATTGCATTGATAAAGTAGTCAGCCATTTTTACCTCGTTCTACCAAATTCGCTCAGTTCTCGGACATTGGTTTGCATTCTGTCCGCAAGGTCGGGGTACATTACACTACTGGACGGCACTAAGCCATATTCGCGATATTCGTCCGCGCTGATTGGCTTGCGGAACCGCGGCGGCGCTTGGTTTTCTTCGTGCTCCGGTGCGACGCCAAACATGACTTTGCGTGCGGCGGCGCGATACTTGCTCACGATGCTGTCCACTTCAGACTGCAACTCGCCCTTTTGCACAATTGTGCCGCGCTTCTTAAACTCATCTACCCGCTCCTTGATCGCCTCGATAATGGCCTTGTCCATGGTCAAGCCATCGAGTTTGATCTTTTTGGCGTAGAGCATCTTGTATTCGTATTCGACATCAGAGCCCATGCGCACGCCATCAATCAACGTGTTTGGCTCTGCAATCCCATAGTCGATTGCGTTCAGATATTGCTGTAGCAAAGTTGCTTCGCCCCGCACCATGTAGGCTGGCAGGTAAGTCCTTTGCAGGTCCATTCCGACCTTGTCGCCATACGCATCCAGGCGCGGCTGGACGCCAGCGGAATATACCGGCACGCGACTGCGCAACCTGTTCCACGCCTCAATAAACCCGGCGATGGCCTTTGGGTCGTCCATGCCGAGCGGACGCTGATCCTCCGTAAACTTTGTAGATGGAATAGACGGATCAATCATGCGCTCAATTTTTGCCGCCAAGGCGCTGTTTGCCAGGTTCACTCCAGGCGTGGCGTTCAGCACAAAATTGCCATAAATTTTTGCTGCGCCATTGAGTATCTGGACCATCTTATTACCGGCGTCGCTTTCGTATGGATTGCCGGCAATAGTCATCAGTTCACTGATCGCCGTCATCACCGGGATATTCGTCGAGAACTCGGATAGCGACAATGCTGCCGCGCCGACCATCTCGCTCATAATCGTTTCGTCGGGGTCATATGCGGAGAAATTGGTGGCGTCGCTGATACCAGCCGCGAGCAGGAACGGGATGCTGACCGGCTCCAGTCGCGATAGGCTGACAAACAGCTTGCCGTTAAACTGGTCTCGGCCATATGTGACCGCGTCCGCTCCAAGCAATTCACGCAACTTCTCAACGCTGGCGTCGTCATATGTGCCAGGGCCAAGCACGAGCGAGAACTTCTGCCAGCCCGATGCCCGCAAATTGCTTTGCTGCTTTCGGTCAGATGGACCTGCGCCCGTGACATGGCCATTCGCCGTAAGGGCATAAGCGGACATAGCCAGCATGCCGCCAGTAGCGACGCGCCCGATAGCAAGGTCACGGCGGCGACCGCCCGCGTTGTAATCGTTCCAGAATTTCGGCGACGCAAAGTTCAGGATTGGCGTGCGAGCAGAGCCTTCATTCGCAATATTGAACAGCGTGCGATTGAACATCATCACCGGCTTTATTCCTGGCTTATTCATAAAGCTCTCGAAAGCCCACTGGGTGCGGCCCACCGCTGTCTTTACATCCGGGGCCTGTTGCAGCGTGATAACCTTGCGCAACTCGTCCGCGGTCTTAATCATCTTGTCCGTGGGATTGTCGAAGATGTCCTGCGCCGCCGCTTGCGCAATCTTCAACGCATCCGCTTCTGGCGTACCCTTCGCAATCTCGTCCTCGAAGACCTTGCGCGCCGCTCGTTGGACATCTTCATGCAATTGGATGCGTTGTGCAAACCCGCCAACAAATTCATCCGCTGCTTGCAGGCTTTTGAAAGGGACGCTGTAGACCGCTCCCATATAATCAATGCCGTTGCCCAGAGCCCTCGCGCCGCGATGCCCCGACAGCCTAGCCTGCTGCAATCCCTCACTAAGCAGATAGTCACCGCGGATGGGGTTGAAATTGCCTTCGCCTTTTGGCCCACCAGACGTGTTCTTGAGCGACGACGCCATCAAGCGCCAGCCATCACTGAAAGCGCCATATAATGCCAACGTCCGCGCCGTCACATCGTTCATGGTTGTGCGGTCAGCGTCGTAACTCGCGTCAAACATCTTGCGGAGGCCCTGCCGCGTCATCCCAATGGGGATAGATGCAAGTTGATCCACATAGTCAGCGCCGAGCATAAGGGTTGTGCCGGCCAAGTTATAAAGATGCGTGTCGGGGTTGCTGAGCAGCACGGACTGGGCGCTGTAGACGGCGGCGTCCCACAGCCTGCCAGATAGGCCACGCTGCAACAGCTTGTTTTTCGCTGCGCGCTGCTGTGCGGCGGTGCCGGTGACGCTTGTATATTGGTTAGCTATGGCGAGGAGGTTAGTCTCGCCGCCCATTTCATTCAGCGCTTGATTGAGGCTGCGTAGATCGTCAGCCGGCAAGGCGGAAGCTCGTTTGAACGTGTTCAGCGCGCGAGCGACATCTGTCTGCGCGGACTTCATCTGGTCCATGATGACAATGTGCCTGGCCATGTGCTCGCGCAACTGTAGCTGCCCGGCTTCGTCAAGCGTGCCGGCGGTCATGCGGGCCATCAGGTCATCCAATTGGGTCGCACTGGCATCATGCAGATCAATCAACGCCGCCATGTTGACCGCAATCTGGTTGCCACCAATTTTGGTCGTCATGTCCTGCTGGCTGAAAATTGAGTCCAGCGCGTTCTGCGAGATGCCGCGGTTTCGCGCCTCATCATAGATGCTCTGAACAGTGCGAGTGCCTTGGTCTTGGACATCTTTCGCCATCGCCTGCACGGTCGCGGCAAGTTCGGCGCCGTCATAAAAGCGCGTATTGATTGGCCCTTTAACGATGCCGGCCTCTGTCATGGCGGCAGACGGCGACGGGGCTTGGCGCGGCTCCCCTAATTCCGCAGCGCGCGTGGCAACAGCGTCATCCAGCTTTTGCTCGGCGACTGGAGGCGGAGACACTATCGGCGGCGTCTCATCAATCTGCTCGACGACCTGGGTTGCCGTATCCCCAGGCAGCGTTTCGGTAGGCGCTGGGGCAGGCTGAGCGGGCTGCGGTTGTTGCGGTTGTGGCTGTTGTTGCGGTTGTGGCTGTTGTTGCGGTTGTGGTTGTTGTTGCGGTTGTTGCGGTTGTTGTTGTTGTTGTGGTTGTTGTGGTTGTGGTTGTTGCTGAGCGGCTGCGGCCTTCTTCTCTTTCAAAAGACGCTGAACATCTGGTTGCGGTTTACCAAGAATGCCGCGCAAAAGTTGCCGTGTGCTGACCATTATAGCCTCCCAAATAATTTGCCAAGGCCACCAAGTGCCCCACTGATAATCCCACCGAGACCTGCGCCTTCTGCAACATCCTGAGCAGGCTTGCGAGGGTCTGTGCCGGGCGGTAGTTCAGCGCCGGCTTCTTCGGCTATCTGCCCCCGAACAGCCGTCTCGCCTCCGGCCTGGATTGCGCCGGACCCAGCGCCCATGGCTATCTGCCGCTGCGTCATCAGCTTGGTGAGTTCTGCCGCCAATGCTTCGCGGCCAAGCGCCCCCGCCGCAACTCTAGCCGGCAGCACAAAGGCGGCACCGTAAGTCGCAATGTCCTGCATCACGCCGCGCGCCATTCGGTAGGAGCCCGCAGCCGTCCAATTCGGCAATTTCTCATAAACATTCAGCATGTCGTTGAATGTCACGAAATCATCCGTCGAGCCGCGTTCGACCAAGGCAGCGAACTGGTCCAGCATCCCTGGGCGCAACTCTATCTTGCCCAATGGCTCCTGCGCTTTGTCGCTTATCTTAACTGGGCCGCTCCGCAGGTAAACGGTCTCTCCAGGCTTCGGAGCATTAGAGCGCTGATAGCTAGTCGGCCCAATCGGAATGTCGCCATCGACCAAGCCAACAGTCTTGTAGTTAAAGTCGGCGATCAGATTGATGCCAAACCGCCCAGCTTCTTCGTCCGTGCCGGTGAACGGCTTGCCCATCATTAATCGATACATGCGCTTAGACGAATTAAGCCACTTCCGGCTCCCCAGCAAATCCCCTTCTGTGGTCTTTGGTTGAGTGTCTGGGTCAGCCGAGAATATCGCGTCGGTCAAGGCGTTGAATTGTTTCGCGACATCGATTTCGGTGCTGCTTTGATCAGTCATCGCTATCGCTCCAAGATACTAAGGATTGCATTAAGCTGCTGCTCAACACTGTTCCGTTCAGCGTCTCTCCCGTTCCAAAAACTGCCGGGTACTGTTTTGTTGAGATTGTCCAGCGCGTCCTTTACCGCTGTAATGTTTTCTAAATCTATCTTTTCGAGATACCGGCTTGCGCGCTCGTTTCCCCTAGCGTTGCGAATGGCGTTGGATAAATCCTGTTGGCGCTCCCGCTCATCCCTGCCTTTCTTAAACAGATCAATGGCGCGCTGATCATTATAGGCCCATGGCTGCTCAGGATTTTCTTCGTTATGTTTGTCCACGATCCTTGTGACAGCGTCCACTATGCGTGCAGTCTCTGCCTTATTTGGCTTGGTCTGCATATTCTCTGCCACCTGGGTCAGGGCTTTCTTATCTTCCTTCTTCTCGTCTTCCAACATCTGGCGCAGCGCATCGCGTCGGCTGGCAGGGATGCCGAATAGGTCCATCCGCTCGGTCAGGTCTCCCTGCGTGAGAATTCCGCCATTCCTTATGTCGGCCCTGATCTCGTCAATATTCTTGTAGTCGCCAACAGTGACCCTCTCAGTCGGCTCGTTAATGTTCCTTATCTGCTCTGAGGAAACGTGGCCTAGTTCGCCCAATCGGTTTAGCTGCGCTCTCGCCGCCGCTTGCTCCTCTGGCGTGCCATATCTAGCCTGATATATGGCCGCATCAACTGCCTGGCTGATTGAGCGGTCTTGCTGAATGCGCGCGCGCTCGCTGGCCTGGTGCTGAGCGCTGTCTTCGGCGCGCCAACGCTGCATTACATCCGCCCGCTCTCTTTCCGTCAGGCCGTCCCATATGCTTTGGTAGCGCCCCCAGTTAGCATTTCGGCTCGGCACTTTGCCGCCCTCAATGCCATTAGCCACCAGAACGCTGACCCTTGCCTCATAGACCATCTTTTGGATTAGAGCAGGCGTTCTGCCAACAATGCTGGGATCACCTGTGGCCACGGCAGCATCGTTGATCTGCCGCGCAATCATAGCAATCTGGACATCCATTTCTGGCGTGCCATCTGGTGTAACCCCACCAGCGCTGTTTTTAACAGTCGATTCAAACAGGCGCGGCGCATCTTCGATGAAGGAATTAAAGCGCGCCACATTGCCGGAGTTCGCCATCTTGTATCGGCGCTCAAGCAACCCTTTGTACACAGAATTGGCAGACGATGCCGCGGCAGCGCGGTACTGGATAGCCTTCTCTGGATCAAGCGACGCAAGAACATCAGCATAGCCGTCGATCATGCCTTCGACGCGAGTGTTAAACTCACCCGGATCGACCAACACGCCAGCATCGACCATCGCATCAAGATTAACCAGTTCCTGCTGGGTCTTGATCTCCAAGTCTGTCTTTAGCTGGGCTACAGCGGTAGCGCGGCTCGCCCGGCCAAACACGGTCCAGTCATCGCCGACAATCTCACTCACGTCGCGGCCACTGGCCAGCGCGTCCTTTATCTGATCGGCGGTAACTGGGTGCTCGTATCTATATTCGATGCCGGCCTGCTGGGCCTTTGCTTCTGCCCGCTGGAAGGCAAACGAACTCAGGCGGTCCAGCGCATCCGACATGCTCTGGAAGCCGGCAGCCTGCGCCTGTGCCGCGCGCGTGAAATCGATTTCCGGGATGCGGCTGACCAGAGATGAGCGGCGTTGGTAGACAGGAAGTTCAGCCATTATATCGGTCCCACATTGCCGCCCATGTCAGCGCGCACGGCAGTCATGCCCCCGGATACATAGCCCCCACTTGCTGGCGGGCCACCCAGGAGGCCAGCGTTAAGCCCGGCCCCTGCGACTTTCGTAACAGCGCTGATGAGCGCCCCCGTCATCAGCCCGCGGGCTTGCTGCTTATATTGCTGGGCTTGCAGTTCCCCGGTGCGCTTCTCGATAGTCTGGGCGTCACGCTGCGAATAAAATTCCAGCGCGCCTTGCCCCATGGCAAATTCCATCAGCTTGCCGGCGCTGCCGGAAAACGGGTCAATCCCGCCAGCACCAGCGCGAGCGTTGATCGTCGCGTTCGTCCGCACAATTCGCTGGAGCGCCGCTACGCCTTCTTCCCGCGCCTCAAGCGCCCGCTGGTTTGCAACAAGCCTGGCTTGCGTAGCTTGCGCCATCAGGCCAGCAGCCTCGGTGCGCGCTTGAATAACCCCGCTGACGGCGGATGCGGCGGAGAGCGCTACGGCGGCAATTGCTTCTATGCCCATTTCAGACCCCTACGCTCACTTTGTAATCCAGGCCAAGCACAGTCATCTTCAGCGGATCGCCCTGCGTTAACGTGATCTGGCCATCGTAGCTGTAGCCGAGGATCGAGCGCAATGTCTTGATCCCGGTATAGCCCGGCACAGCGATATCCAACACCGCTTCATCAAACCCGCGGAACGGCACGATTTGGTTGTTAATGCTCAAACTCTGCGTGTCATATAGATTGGCGCTGATCTCGAAGATGCGCTTTTTGTAACTGCGGATGGAGCCACGTTGCAGAGACGGCTCGAACGGCAAGGTCTTCAGCGTAGGCGTGAAAGCAAGGCCGACTTGATAACTCGCAGTCGCTGGGGAATTGAATGTAACAGTGTAAGGACTGCCAGGAACAGTCTGGTCAGGCTCAAGCAAGCCATCACGTATAATCTTGACAGTCTCGCCTTCAAGGTGCGCGAGCGCAACACTAGACGCCGCTCCGCCAGTCTTAGCGCAATCCAACAGCGTGTCACCATCAAACGCCTCCACATAATAAACATCAGCGCCGTTGATACTGCGCTTGACGACCGCATAGATCGTATCAATGTCCACGCCTACATTTTTGAACTCGCCATCGGTTGTCCATTCGGATGGGGCGATGACGTTCTGCGAGCGCAAGATTGTGTAGCAAGCAATGCTGCCATCGTCGCCGTTGACGATCAATAGCCGGTCGCCCTCATCGGTGCTGGTCGCAACGCGCACCGCCATGTCGCTCGGCGACTTCAGCAGATGCGAGGACAACAGGCTGATCTTGGCGCTGGCATAGGCCGCGACGCTGTCCGAATAGATAAACTCTTGCAGCGCTTTGCCTTGGCGCTGGATGTACAGCGTGCCGCCATCTACGTTTTGCACTCGCACCCCAGCCTTCACGCCAAACGCTGTCTGCTGCTTAACGATCAGCTTAGACGGCGTAATCGGCTCATCTAGAGTTTGAGGAACGTAGAACTCGCCGCCGGTCGTGAACACTTGCAAGTGTCGTCCGCTGTACAGATCGACGATGGCGTTAAACGTGCCAGTGTCCAGCGTTGCCTCGACCGCATCGTCGTCAAGCGCCTCGTTCGGCGCAAAATCGAAAAAGCCGGAGACGCGAGAGCCCCACAGCGTAGATGGCCGCGACCGGCTCCCGCCGAAATAGAGGCGACCCTCGTGGAACGTAACAGCGCGAGGCCAGCCGCGGGTGGAAGACCAGGTGTCCTCATAGCCGTGCTCAGACTGCCAACTGCCAGCGGATATGGTTGACGTGTCGAAGAACGGCACCTCAGCATACGCCTTCACTTCGGTATCGCTGACGTATTCGATAATGCGGACGCGCCCAAAACCATTGAGCGCTTCAATGTACTCGTTCACCGCAGCAGGCTTGAAAGCCTTCACTTCGTAGCTTGATGTTGCGTCCGGGGCAATGTCCCAATCGGGGTAGACCGTCAACACCTTGGTTGAGGCAACATAGTCTTCAACGTGCCGCGTCTGCCCAGCGCCAGTGCCGGAAGTGACCTCGATAAACATGCCGTTGGGCTGATCATCAGACGTGAAGCTGGACGCGCCCTTCAACGTGATCGTGCTGATCGTGCCGCCCTGCGCGTTACCAGTATCGGTTGTGACGCCGCTCGCTGTGATTGTGACATTGCCGGCGGCTGCGGACGGGGTTATGTCGAAAGTCGGCTCGTGCGCATCAAGCTCGAAGGCATATTTCGGAATAAACTCGAATGGCACGACGCTGGCCGTCCAACTTGCGTCCGTCGCTCCGCGTACAATTCGCAGCGGCTGAACATCTTCGTGCGCGATGATAACCGTGTCGGCTGATTGAGCCCATGTCATCTCGTTCACAACGTCAGCCGTCAAGACTGCAATGCTCAGGTAGTCATTGCCACTGCCGTTGATATTCGCAACCAGCGCCCCGGCTTTGAATACATACATCCGGCCCGGCGTAAATATCAGCATGTAGCTGTCGGAGGTTGAGAACTCGAACGCAACACAGCGAGTGGCATTTGCTGCACCAGCGTCCAACTCCGCCACAAATTTCGTGCCGTCGCGCCGCACTGCTCCGCCTTGTGGCTGGATGGACACATTTTGCGCCGTGGTCAGACCAGAGCGATATTGAGCCAGATCGACGCGAGCCCGCAACTTCGGGTCCATCTCGCCGCTGGTAAAATCATTCTGGACGAACACCACCCTCATGCGCGCGCATCCACAAGCGGAAATTCTTGAATTGCCTGGGCTGGCCGGTCAGTGCCGTCGATGACCATCACTACGCGACACAGTCCGCCGCGCATATTCTCACTTGGGTTACCATAAGCCAGTGAGTGGAAGTAATTCGCCTTGTCGATCTGGTCAGTCACCGGCTCCGCGAACTCCGCGGCAAGCGCATGCTTGAGCAACCGCACAAACGGCGGCGGCATCGACGCCTCGGTAACCTGGTACTGGTAATCGATCCAGACTTGCTCATAGTTTGTGAACACGCTGGTGCCATAAATCTCAAACCCACGCAGCGGGGCAGCGCCTGTTGAACTGCTATTAAAGACAGCTTTTGGCGTGCCGAGAATATCACCCGGCATCTGGTAAGCGTATTTCCATTCGTTGATGGGGGCAGACGACAGCCGTGCCAGCTTTGTCTTCTTCACCGACCAGGAATACGGATACATCATCAGAAGTGTGTCGCGGATGTTGCCATAAAGGCGGTCGGCGACCTGCGCCTCATCCGTGCCGTCGGCGAAACTAGAGAGCGGCGCAGCGCCCAGCATGATCAATGCATCCGAGCAGATGCTAAGTTTCGAATCGCCAGCAGCCATTGCCTATCTCCGGAAGAGGAAGGGGCGGGCCGAAACCCACCCCAGCCTGTTAGTCGCTGTCGGTAGCCGCCAGCGTCGTGCCGTCGGCCACGTCAACTACGCCGCTAGCGTTCGAGAGAACCTGGGTCAGCGTGCAGACAGCGGTGCTGGCCGTTGAGGTCACGCAATAAATCAGATCGCCCACTTCAAGAGTGTCCGACAGATCATTGAAGTAACCTGCGGTGTTGACCGTCGCGATGGTATCGGTGGTCTTATAAGCATAGATGCCTGGGGCATTGCCACGCTTGGAAGCCGCTACAGTAGCGAAGCCGTCAAGATCAAAAGCCATGTCTGGTCTCCTTATTCGGTGCTGGAGATTTTGACGATGCCTTCATCGTCAATGGCCACGGCACCAGCCGAGAACATCGACGCGACCAGGAAGCTGGTCTTTTCGGCAATGTAGTTGATCTCGCTGCGCTGGTTCATGCCAATGCCGAGGCCGACAGCGTCGCGGTGGAATGCGAAGCTGGAGCGGGTCGATGGCAGCGGCAAGCCACCTTCGTCGCGGTCACCGAGCGTGATGAACTTGAAGCCCAAGAAGGTATCGAGTTCACCGCGGGCCAGCGCCTTGACGGTGGCGAAATCGCTGGAGGTCAGTTCCTGCTCATCCAACAAAGCGGCGAGGCCGTTTGCGTGAATGATCATAAAGCGGCCTTCCATCGGCACGTTTTTCGTGTCGAGGGCCTTTTTAGCGGCCAGCAATTTAGCAAGGTTCAGGTTCGTGCCGACGCCGCCAATGTCGGTGCCGACAGTGGACGGAGACGAAGCAGCGTTCAGCGCGTCGATGACAAGCTGGTCCATGCGACGGCCGATAGACGCGCCGACAACCTGCACCAATTCGCGGCGCTCATCAAAGTTCACCTTCTGCTGCTGGAAGATGTCGCTGTATTCAGCAGCGATATAATCTTCCATCGTCGCAGAGACTTGCGAATAGGTGACGTTGAGCGGGGTCACGTCCGTTTGCGGGACGCGGACAGTAGCAGTACCTTTACCAATTTTGGGGAACTTAACTACGTTACCTTCGACGTTGTTACGTTCGCGGGTTACGCCGGCAAGCGCGCGATTAGCCTGATACGCTTGCTTGACTTCCGCGTCGAACAACTGGACGAAGGCTGAGGAAATGCCGATTGCCATTTCCGATTCTCCTTCAAGGAAGTTGCGGTTGATTGCAATCAGTTGTCCGCGGTGCGGGCCAATCGCTTAGACAAGGTAGCGCTCTTGTCTCCAAGCGTTTTTGACGGGCCGGTGGGTTATCCGCTTTTGCACATATACGATTAAAAAGCCCGGCTGTAAAGCCGGGCTGCAACTAGAAGAAATCCTGCTGGGCCTGTCCGCCGTAGACTTGCTCGAACAGCTTCTCAACTTTTTGTCGGTATGCCGGATTGGTGCTGTACTCTGGACTGCCGACCATAGCCTGCAATTCCTCTTTTGATGGCGCACCTTCCGGTTGAGCCACGTTGATTGGAATGGCCTGGTCTCCGTAATAGCGTCGCACCTTTTGCAGTGCTCTCATGCCCTGCGCTGTGCCAGCCATAATGCGGAACTCATCGAAGTCGTCCTCGCCCCAGACGCCTTTGCGGACCAAGCTTTGCGCCCAATCCGTCACCGACTTAATCGTTGCGTCGGCATTTGGCCCCAGCTTTCGATATTCCTCATCATAGGATACCTTGGCCTGGTCAGCCTCCGCACTGGACAACTCCAAGAACTTTCTGCCAAGCGCCTCAAAAGCGTCCTGGGAAATGCCGTTTTCCTTAGCCCAAGCGCGATAGGCCGTGAACAGCGCGTCATCTTCGCCGATATTAGCTTCTGAGAATATGCGAGTATCGTATTCGTCGGGCGTCTTGTGCTTGCCCTGGCTGAACTTTTTTTGCAGTTCGTTATACGACTTTACCAAGTTCTCAATGTCTGGCCCATCATCGCTCCAGAACTTCTCTGGATACCAGTCTGGCCTAGTAACGTCTTCGTTATCTTCAGACTGATTTAGTTGCGGCGCGAGTTCCGCCGCAGCTTCCGGTTGCAGGTGGGAAATAGATTCCGGTTCCTGCTGGTTATCGCTGCCATCGTCAATTTTGGCATCGGCCAACAAGCCTTCGGTTTCGCTCATAAGTTCCTCGCTCGTTCAATTCGACGCTCAATCTCGCGCACTATGGAGTTCTGTCCTTCCCGCGCGAACCCATGCGAAGCGTCCTCGCCTGGATACCATGTCGGCTGTTCAATCGTCTGCTCCCGCAAATGCATCAAAACCTTTTTGCCGTCGCGCGAATTAAACACCCGCAAATAAAGTCTGTCCAAATCATCGCGCGCAATGCGCTTGTCGTCATCGACCGGCTGCGCAAGTTCACGCAACCCATTCCAGCCTACATCGTCGCTCATGCAACACCCATTGGTTGTTCACCTTGCGTAGCCTGTTGCGCCGCCATGGCTTGCGCGGCCTGCATCATCTGCTCCATCATCTGCTGCCGCTCTTGCGGTGTGGTGCGCAGTTCAGCCGGGACGCCCAATTTATCGGCTATGTAGTCAGCAATAGCGCCGACACGCACCGCCATTTGGCCCTCTTGTCCCAGCGCGCTGGATAGCTGCACCCACTGCGTGATCTTCTCGATGTCGGTCATGTTCTGCGCCTGCGCGATGGGCGAAACAGGCGTGACCTTTACCTCAAGGCCATTCACCCGCAGCGGCATGTCGATCAAACCCGCCTCATCCATAACGTAGAGGATGCGGCTGACCAGCGGGATCATGGTTTCCGTGATCAACCGGCCAAACGCGCTGCCTAGGTTCTGCGCGAGCTCCTTCATGCGTTCCGCGATTTCGGTCGCGCTGCGTGCGGACATATTGTCCGGCGGCAGTGTATCGTCGAGCATGATCTTCTTAATGTTCATGCGCAAATCGTTGATGACGATCTGCGAGACGTTGAAGTCGCCAGCGCGGGGCAATGGGCGCAGACTTTCGCCCTGCGGGCCACCATTGCGCGCAACGGGGATGATCGCTCCCGGCACGATGCGAATGGCTTGCGGGTTTAGAACACCATCGTCAGCCGCGGTGTAGACGCCGGCTATCGATAGGCTGGCGTTTTTCAGCAGCAGTTCCAGCGTCTTGTTCAGCGTCTTGATATCTGGGATTGCTGTCACCAGCGGGCCGCGCCCATAGACTTCGCCGGCAACCTTCATGTAGCGCGCCACGATCCACGGGCTGCTTTTCATGTGTCGCTCAAGCAAAGCCACCTTGTCGTGCGGCCAGATCACCGCGTAGTGGAAAAGTCCGCTGTCAGGATCGTAGACCGTCGCCTCAAGCAGTTCGACCTCTTCGGTCGGCTTTTCGCGGACAATCAATTCCAGCCGCATCGGCAATTCAGCGTCTGACCAGTGCTGCTTGATCGCCTCGGCCTTCAGACGCATCCGGCGATAGACATTGTCAACGCGGCCATGCGCGCCCTCTTCGATGCTGACAAGATATTGCGGCACCGCGGTGAAGCGGATCGGCGTCACGTCATCTCCCGGCTGCACCAGCATGACGGCAGTGCCGACCGCCAAGTCCATCAGGAACTCGCCCATGGCCAGATCAAAGTTGCTTTGCCGCAGCAGCGAAAACATCTTATCCGAATAAACGTCCAGCGCAGACTGAGCCTCAATCGCGCGGTCGCTTGGGATTTCTGGCCCAGGCTCTAAGCGGCACCACCGCCCGTAAGCAGGGAAAAGGCCAGCCTGGATGCGGTTGGCAAAGCGCTGCGTACTGGTAATCGCCGTGCTATCGAACACCCGTACCATCTTGTTCTGGCCGGGCGAGCCGCCGCCCTCGTAATAACCGTCATAGAGATTGCGCTGCGGCAACGCGAACTCGTAACAGTCCTCGTAAATCTGCCGCCAATTGTCCTTACGGCGCTGCGCCAACTCGTGACGCTTCATAATCTGTTCGACGCTTATCATGTCCTGCCCTACTTCTTCGATCTGTTGCGGCTCATCGACATGACGACCAAATTGCGTCGAGAGTTATCGCGGGGGTTGCCGTTCTTGTGGTCAACATCCTTCCCATCGCCTTTCTTCACAGAGCCATTCGCCATCATCTTGCGGCGAGCCGCATTCCGCATGGCCCTGTTTTTCTTCTGCTCTGGGCTGCTGTGGTAGGTGTCGTATTCGTGCTTGTAGTCGCGCGCCATGGCTAACTCTTCTTGTGACGCGCAGCGAAGTTTGCAGCGGCTTCCTTAGACCCGAAGCCCCAGGCGCGCAGCGCAAGCGCAAGGCGCGTAGGCTCACCCTTCTCATTCTTCATCGGGCCGTCCATACCGGCAAACCGTGCAGCAAAAGAAACGCGGCGCGGATTGGTGCCAGACTTGACAGGCTCCTTCAGGTTGCCGCCTTCCTTGCGCTCGAAGTAGCGGCGTCCCGCTTCGTTCAATCCGCCAGACGGGCTTTGGTAGGCTTTCTTGACCAACTACTTCATATCCTTCGGCTTAGGCTTGCCGGCCTTGCGCATGGCAATCGCCACCGCTTGTTTCATGGGCCGGCCCTCCGCCATCAGCATCTTAATATTTTTGCCGACGACCTTGTCGCTCTTGCCCTTTTGCAGCGGCATCAGCCAACACCCAGCGTGCGGCGGGTTTCGCCTGCAAGATCGAAGCGACCTTCGCCCAGTAGAGAACGGGAAGCGACCCGGCGGGCGCGGGCCTGCGAGGCCAACACCTTCTCAGCGCGTGTAGCTTCAGTCGGCTCTACGGCTTTCGCAACTTGCTTTGGCGCGCTGTCTTGACCAGTCAATGTCTTAACGAGATAACTCATATCACGCTCCTAGCGTGCTTGCGGGGATGCCAAGGCGAGCATCTGGCCGATCCATGGACAGAAGCATCCGCTGCCCACCAATACGCCGTGCGCGTTGCTGTGAGGCAAGGATGCGCTGCTGGCGCTCTTCCTGCGCCGCAATGCGCTCTTCCTGGCGCTTTTGCGCCGCAACAAGTTCAGGATCAGGCTTTGGAGCCTTCGGCATCAGGAAACTCATGTTACCCTCGCAAACATAGTGTAGTCAGAACCGTCTGGCCCATATTTACGCAAAATACCTTCTGGCGTAAAGCCTAGCACTCGCGCCCACTTCAAAGCAACTTCATTCCGATTGTTGATGGTCATTTGCATTCTGTTCAACTTCTCTTCGGCTGCGTAGCGATATAATATGCGCCTCGCGGACTTTACTGCCGACACCGGAAGGGATTCGAACAGATAGTCAGTTAATAGCCACGCCTCCGCCATGCCGTTCCAATATTTGAAAATGCCGAAGCTGCCGGCCATGCGCCCGCGTATCATTATCGTTGCGCTCTCACCTTCGGTCTGGAAGGCGCGCAGTCTATCGTGCGCATCTGGGAATAATTGCATGAACTCCCGGTCGAATGGCCTCAAGTTCATGGCAAGCGGATGGGTCCAATGGAACGGCACCAACCACGCATCCGCATTTTTTATTTGATCCTGCCACCGCATATGCTATTCTCCTACTGCCTACTCGGCAACTTTCCTCCGTGTTTGTTCTGGCCGCTACGCTATATCCCCTGCGTAGCGGCCTTTTTCTGCCCAATCCACACCTTGCCATCGGCGATCTCGACAAGCCCGCGCGCCTGTAGCCGCTGGCGTGCGCTGCCTCGCGACGATTTCGGCGTGTCCGGGAAATCTTGCCCATGTTGCTGCGCCCAAGCAGAATGCAAAATATGGTCCTGGCCAGCACGCGCAATAGCTTTGGTCAGCGAGGAAAGCGCGTCACGCTGCGTAGGCGATAGCCCATCCCGCTCTTCTTCCTCGTGAGGCACCAGCACGACGCTACTGTCGCTGATCAGCCCAATCGACTCAAAGCGGAACTTGTGATCGGCCACCGGCTCAGCATCCTTTTGCTTCTCAATCTTGATCTCTGATATGCGCTGGCCATCGTCGCCTTCGAGCGGGTTCATAAGGATGCTGGTATCAATGCCGCCCAGCAGCGCATTCGATCCGCGCAAGCCGCGCGTTACATCTTTGCCGCTGTGGTGTACTGCCAAGAGCGCGCAATTAAACCGCTTGCGGATGGCGTCGCAGGCGTCAACGAATAGCCCCATGTCAGTGCTGCTGTTCTCATCTCCGCCAAGCAATGCGCGGGCAACTGTGTCCACGACAATCATAACCGGGCTCTGCTGCATCGACGCCGCCGTATCGATGAGCTTGACGATGTCGGCGGCCTCGCGGAACTTTACCGCAGCCGGCAGCAGGTAGAACGGCGCGCCATTATGCACGCCATTGAACGCCTCCCACGCCTTTATGCGCTTGCCCATGCCACCAACGCCCTCGCCGGCTATGTAGATCACTGGGCCGTGCGCTACGACGCGCCCGTTGAACGGCTTGCCGTATGCGACACACAGCGCCATATCGAGTGCAAGGAAGGACTTCCCTGCACCTGGTGGGCCGTACAGCGCGGCTAAGCCATGGCGCGGCAGGTAACCCTCGACCAGCCATTCAGCCGGCGGCATGTTGCGCAGTTCCGACAGCGACAGAAGCTGGAACGTGTCTGGTGGCGTCTGGTCGCTGACTACCACCGTACCGCGTATTGGCTGGAGCAGCTTGATGAGGGCGAGCAGGTCGTCGCGGGTGCCGCCAGCCTTGATCCAATCGACAATGTCACCCTTCGGCCCCAGGTCTGGCAGCGACAATATCCCGACCTTGCGGGCGACCGGATACAGTTCATTGGCGACCTTGTTCGCGTGGTTCTGCCCTGCCTCATCGTTGTCAGGAATAATGACAATGGTGCGGTCGGTGAACCAATGGTTCAGGTCTGGCTTCCAGTTCCCCGCGCCGCCATGATTGGTCGTGGACAACAGGCCCAGCTTTGCCACTGCGTCGGCGCACTTCTCTCCCTCGACCACAATTATCGTGTCGCGCGGGTTCGTAACAATCGCCGGCAGATTGTATGGCAGAGGCGTAACATCCTTCATCACGCCTGGGTAAGAGCGCAACTCCCCATCGACTTCGCGCCATTGCTGAAACCGCTTCGATCCATCGGAGCGTTCGCGCCGCTTAACCTGATATTGCCGGATGCCGTACTGGTCGAAATACTCATATATCGCTGTTGTGAACTCGAACGGCTGGACGCTCGCATGTTCCTCGCGAGGAAGGCCGAAGACGCTCTCCAGCACCTCAGAGACCCGCACATTCGGGCCTTCCTGCTGCTGGATGACCCAAGATACGCCGCCACCAGCCCCCATCTCAAAATCATAGAAGCCGCCGCTGGCCTTGTCCAAAGACTTGCTGCCACTCGCGCCCCAGCGGATTTCTTCCCGCGTCTCTCTAGTGCGCTTCCCGTAGTAATGATCGCCGACCTCAGCAGCAATCTGAACCATTTTAGCGTTTATTTGTGCCATGCTTTTCCTCCTGAAAGTGGCGGAGCCGAAGCCCCGCCGTTATCAACTAGAACAGATCGTCTTCCTGCGCAGATGGTGCCGCTGGTTCCGCAGCCGCCCCACCCATGTCTGCTGGACGATCTTCCCAACCGGCAATGTTCCACTTGGGAACGCGGAAACGCTGATCGCCCTGCGGTGTCGGGATTTCAATCACGCTGGTGCCGGTGATCGCCACTCTCGGCACCTTACCAGCGTGCTTCCCGCGCTCCGCCATGTAGACATCATGCAGCTTGTCCACAGCGTTGCGAACCGTGGCAGCGCCGGATGCAAATTCGCGGACGCCTAACTCCTCGCTCCATAGACGCAAGCGGAATACTGGGCGATGATCGTCGCTCGGCTTGTCGGGCATAGCCCCGCCCAGCTTGACCACCGCAAAGTCCGGCACGCCCATAAACGACGCCCAGCCCACCTCGATGTTCTCGAAGTCCATCAGCACTTCAAACGGAACGTCCAAGTCATCGTAACGCTTATCCCATTCGCCACTCGCGGTCTGGAAGCGCACCTGCTTGCTGAACACGCCTGCGCGAGCATCATACTTGATGATCTGCATGAACTCGCGGGTGGACTGACCACCACCAGACCCTGGGAAACCTAAAGCCATCTCTGGCACTCCTTCACTATCGGCAGAATCGCCGGCTCCTAACAACGCACTATGCGCTGGTAGCTCAGAAAACGCTGAAATCCATCTTCGCAACCGCCTGCTGAAACATCGGCTTGCCATTCGGGTTTCGCGTTAATCTCCTGTGCTCACCGCCACCCAGCATCAGGTAGCCGTAAGCGTCGCCAACGTGACTGTGCTCGTTCTTATTCGGCGCGTCACGAAAGCGCTCTTGCCCGCCGCCCATCGCGACGCGCTTAAAATGATATCCGCCGGACAACGACTTGCGTGTCCGAAAGCAATCCTTAGACACCAGAAGGCCGGGGCGTCCGTCGATCAACCTGTTCATCGGCGCAGCACCAGCTTCGCGGCGCACCATAAAATCGTTGCTGACCGTCGGCTGCGCTCGCAGCCCATAGGTGCGCAAATGGTCAAACGCTGTGACCTCAAATATCTCGTCCCGCTTGCCGCCAGCCGGGTCACCCCAGATGAACACCTCATGCTTAGGGAACTTGGTCTGGATGTCCGCCATCAGGTGATGCGTAAAGCGCTCCAGGCCCATGTCAAACGCCACCAGTTCATGCACAATATGCCAGCGCCCATTCTGCATCTTCTGGCCAAATACGGCGGCTGGGGTCAAGCCAAAGTCCAGCCCAATGTGCAGCGGTTGCCCAGGCTCAATCTCCAAATCAGCCGACATCAAACTGTCGCTGAACTCCGGCCATACCGGCTTCCCATCCTGCACATAAACATACTGCGCGCCCGCATAACACTGTATCCAGTCAAGCGTCTTACCAGCCAGTTGCTGCTCGTAATACCCGCGCGGCAAATTGTTGACGTTCTCCGCGGCATCATTCTCAATCCACCACTTGCCGGCGGCAAAGATCGCGTTGTCGTGCTCCTTCGTACCCTCAACAACGCCGCCAGGCTGCTTGTAGAAATTCCAAGGATAGCGCCCGCGCACCTTGTTCTTCTCAGCCAAGCTGGGCCACCAATGATCGCTGTCCATCGGGTTGGTGCTCATCCACACCCCACGCCATGTGCAGCCGCCGTTGCGCTTGGTCGGGAAGCGACCTACGCGGCTGGTCAGGCCATCGACAACAGCCTTCGGCAACTCCCGCGCCTCATCGATAAACCCGCCAGTTAACTCAAGCGACAACAGTTTCCGCACGTCGCGGGGCTGGTCGAGCGCCAAGAAGATCACTTCGCAATCGACGCCGGGAACGCCGTCGCGCGGCGGCAACTGAATGTGGTGCGTGATGGGTGGTGACCAGCGCATCGCACCCCACTCATGCTCAGGGAATAACTCCTGCCACGTCTTGATCGTCGTGGTGCGTAGCTCAGGATAGCTGTTCCTGATGACCGCAAACCTCGTGTAACGCACATTGTCTACCGGCGACGGCTCCTGCTTAACAGCACGCAGCATCACTTCAGCAAGGCTCGCATACGTCTTACCGCTGCCGACCGGCCCCATCAGCCCGCGCACAAACGCATCGTCACTCAAGAACTTCCAGACCGTCGGGCTCGCGCTAAAGTCGAGGTTGAGACCCGCCAGTCCAGTCTCCTTGGCACGACGCCTGCGTGGGCTGCGGTCAGTCGCTCGCGGTGACCGGCTCATCTACTTCTCCCCCGCGGGGGTAGCGCCATCTTCTTCGTCGCCATCATCGTCTACCACCTCATACGTCGTCGTTTTCGGCCCGGTAATGTTGATGCCAATCATGCTGGGCCGCATGTTGTCTTGTTGCGGCTCCAACAACCCATGATGCTTCGCAAGGATGCGCGAGGCCGAAATCTTGTCATGCATCTCGACCTCGATCTGCGACCCCTCGCGTGTCGGCGTGATCTTGACCTTCTTGATCGACTTGCGCGCACCTGCGCTCAGCGATGCCGATGGCTTCAACTGCACGCTGCCGTCAGCCTGCCACGTCAGCACGTCCGTGATCTCAGACGCGGCGATGGCCTCTAGCTCCGCTAGAACCGCCTGCTTCCGCCCGTCATCCTGCGTGGCCAGCGTGGCACGCGCCTGCCTAATCGACCTGCGTGGCACAGGCACCTCCAATTGCTGCGTAGTTGATCATATCGACCCAGCTATCCCAATGCTCCGGCTGATGCGACAGGCGCGCCATCTTCAGCCCAGCCATGCAAAGCGCGACCTGATGCGCCTGCACTTCGACGCCGAGGATGGCGGTCCAGATGATCGAAATGCGCTCGTGCATCAGATATGCGTCGCCGTATTCGCCTGCGCGCTTGCCGAAAATTTCCTGGGCGTCCGCTATAAACTCTTCTGGCGCTGTTGGCATGTCCTTATCGTCCTCTGTGGAAAGTTGCGAAAATTTTGCGGGGTACCCCCCATAGGTACAGGCCAGGGGTGGGGGGCAAAGGGTGCCGGTTTCGGCGCTGGCGGGCGGGCATGCCCTGCCGGGCCGGCACCATTCGACACGGATTGCCGGCCCGTACATGGGCAAACGTCCGTTTGCGGTCATGAACAGGACACCTCCCCTATGGCTGGTACGCCGCGCCTGGCCGCAAGCGCCGCTTTGCATGCCGCATAGGCCGCTCTGCGCATCGTCTCAGGCGTAACGCCATCCGCTGCATGCTGATGGGCAGAGCGGATCACGTTGGCGATGACGACGGTTTGCCCCGTCGCCTCCTGGACGCCGCGCGCGTAAGCGTGCGCCAGCGAGAGAGCGAGAGAGTGTTCAGCGTCGCCTGCGCCCTTTGCAATCCCATTCGTTCTGCGCTCACTATCATCGTCTATCATCTCGGCGCGCGGCATTGGCAGATGTATATCTTCAAGCCGTGGCATTGGTTCGTCGCCCGTCCACAGCACTTGATAACGGTTGATGCGCCATCCGCTCGCGGCATAGTCTTTGCTGCGGAGTTGGCGGACATAGCCCAGCGCCTTTAGCTTTTTGATCGCGTTGTTGACACTCAGGCGCACCGCATAGCCGCTTGCATTGGCCAGCGTCTCCATCGTCGGCCAGCAAACACCGGCGCTATTAGTATATATGCAGAGCGCGCCCAGCACTCGCAATTCGGTTATGCCCAACCGCTGGTCACTAGGCGCACGGCTAGGCATGATCGAAAAGCGGCGCGGCGGATCAAAAGGGGAGCTCGTCATCCAACCCTCCTCGCGTCCGCACCTCGCGCACTTGCGCGCC
>Ga0208898_1000657_pt1 | contig 25853 bp, 42 predicted proteins | sample VirMetDEL_Mar_4_FD_184513 | JGI IMG/M metagenome (GOLD analysis project Ga0208898, IMG submission 184513) | Aqueous microbial communities from the Delaware River and Bay under freshwater to marine salinity gradient to study organic matter... | ecosystem: Environmental > Aquatic > Marine >...
CTAATGGACGGTGTGGAATTTAGAAGCATCATATCTTCTGCATCTTGTTGCATTCTTTCATACAACATCATTGATTCTGCTGGTGATTGAGACTGTCTAAACCTCCAAGTTCCATCAGCACCAACCTTGCTTATAAGTTCTTTGTCTGCATGTGGATTGTAATCTGGTACAGGCTGATACTTTGAGTCAGTTGCACTAATCATCCTTACAAGAGATGGAATGAAGTTATGCTGTCTAAAAGCAGCACCCCATACGTCCCAGCCGTCTTCATCAAAAACACGATAATCATATTCGTCAGCTTCATTTAGCTTTGATGGTATTCTTTGACCGTATTGCTCCCCATTACCATAAAGCTGTGTATATCCACCGTAGATATCCCCAGGACTAGGCAGTGTTTCAGATAAACCGCTATCTTGAGGAGCTTCTTGAATATTAGGCTCTTCTATAACTTCTTCAGTTACAGGAAGAGTTTCTACTGTTTCGGCAGGGATGTCTAAATCTTCAATAACCTCTTGCGGAGGTTGGGCTATGTCAGCAGTTGGGGCAGAACCTAAACCACCCTCTTCACCAGATATCATAGCTTCTTGTATGCCGTATTGTTTGGCTCTAGCTAATTCTGTTTCAAATTTTTTTTTTGATTCAAGCTCTGTTTCAGACATGCCTGATTCTACAAAGTCAGCTTCTAGGTTTCTTCTGGTGTCGTAATCGTCACCAAAATCACGAAGGTTTTTTATAGCCGCACCCCAATCATCTTCTGTTACCTGTCTCCAAAAGTTAGGGGTTTTTGTTTCCAAGTCACCATACTGAAAAGCTACAGATGCAATTACTGTTGCTTTGTTTTTGGGTAACTCAGCAAAATCTTGACCTGTCTTTGCTTTCCATTTAGACGCAAGATTTTCTGCGGCTTGTTTATGTGCAAACTCATTTATAGTCTCAGCCTGTGTTTGGCTTACTTTAAGGTTTTTCGCCATTTCTTGTGCTTCAGCACCTTTGAAGCCAAGAAAAGGTTTTAGCAAAGTTATAATATCTTCTGGAAGACCAGATAAATCTGACAAGTTTCTAGCACCAAGGTCAAAACCACTGGCAATAGTAACACCAGATTTACTGTTCTTGGCATTAGGAACATAGCCAGTTAGCTTGTTTCCTTCACGCTCTTCAATAAACTTCCAGTCAATATTATTCATCTTACCAGCCTAACTGACGCCATAAGTCAATCATGTCCATAAACTCATTCACCTCAGTTTCTGTAAGAGGTGCATCATCTAAATAGTTCATTTTATAACCACCAAATGTTTGGTTATATATACTAATCAAACCATTTAAACTTCTATCGTTTCTTCTTCTTTCAATTTGACGAAACACAGAGTTAATCATCGTTTGATCCATTACACCAATAGCAGACCAAACACGTTTTGAACGCTCAGATGTTAGTGAAGATAAAGCTTGATTGTAAGCCGATTGAGCATCTCCATCACCAAAAGCTTTTGTGTTTTTAAAGTTAAAGCTATATGCAGGAAAAAGCTCACGAACCTTTCCATAGCTATCTTTTAAGACAACTGCATAAGTAGGCTCACCACCGTATGTTTCGTTTGCTATATAATGAAGAGTAGGTCCAGGTCTACCACCAGCAACCATGTCCTGACCAACATTAGCAAGCTCTTCTCTTAATCTTGGTATTTCTTTAAACAACTCAGGATTGGCAAAAATCTTATCTTTAATATCATTGTCAATATCTTCAGGCTTTAGACTAATTCCTGTATTGCCAGTTGTTGCTTGTGCAATACGCAATATAGGGTCTTTTCTTAACTCTATTTGACCTGTATCTGGATTTCTCTGAAAGCCAACCCTTTTCCCAATTTGGCCCAAAACATCCCTTACTACTTCTGCTGGTACAGACATTGGATGTTTCATCATGGTATTATTGAACATTTCTTTTATAGTACGTTCAATAACAGGGTCAGCAATCATAGCTTCTTCTATGTTCATTACACCAGCTTCACCTGCCATTTGGTAAAGCATTTGATTGTCTTCTGGGGTAATGTTTGGCTGAAAAAACTTAAGAAAACCTTTTCCTTTAACAGCTTCAATAAATGCGTTTTGAAATACAGTGTCAAAATTTTCTCCACCATATTTTTCATTCGCTACAATACCATTTGCATTTCTGTTCATGTTTGGAGCAACAGAGTAAGCTTTCATGGCATTCTCAATGCCTAAACGGTCAATAGCTCTTAGAAACTGAACAGTGTCCATATCTAAGTTTCTATAAAACCTTGCTTCTACAAACTCCTCACGCTCACCTTCATGCTTTGCACGAATAGCCGACATACTCTGACCCATAATTTGCAAAGCTCTATTTGCATTTTCAGGAGTATTCTTTGCGTTTTTAAATATTACTTCCGCTTCAGGATGAATGAGTCCATCTGTTTCAACTGCAAATGCGGCTACAGCATCAACACTGGCTGTATAAACAGCTTCATCATTTGACAGCAAATTAAAGTCAACCAATTCACCATTAACGATTACTTTATCAAAGCCATTTGCTTCTACCATTGCTGCCATTTCTGTTGAACTTGGCATAATGTTATTGAGAGCTTTTTCTGTACCTTTATTAGCAAGCTTTAAGGTATCAAAACGTGTTTCATACAACTTGGCATAAGTTTCAACTTGGTTGATAAATTCTTTTCTGGTTGAAAAATAAGCCCCTTCACCAATTACGCCATTTGCTTCTAAACCAGCAATATAGGTTTCGTTGTTGTAATAACGTGGAGGGTGCGTAAAGCTAGACATAGCACCCAACTCACTTTGAATAAAAGCACCTTGCTTCATTCCACCTTGGGATAAAAAATATTGCTCTGCTTTTGCAAACTCAGCTCTGGCTTGAACTCCTAGTTTGTAGCTTTCGTTTCCTAATGCATTTTCATCTACAAGACTATTAATCAATCTCATAGACCTTTGAATATTATCGAAGCCACTCACTTCAGGATTTTGAAGGTCTGATAATGCATTATTATACACAGCAGTATTAGCTGTCTCTAAATCAGAACTAATTTGCTTTGTATTGGAAACGCCTAATGTAAACAAAGTCGCCTGTCTTGTTCCATCTAATTCATGGAACTCATGGTCAGGATTATTTACAGCGTCTCTAATATTAAACTTGTTTAAGATAATATCTCTATAAAGATTGTGATAAATATTTGTAAGAAAGTCTTTTTGCTCTTTTTCTTGCGCTGTAGATATTGCAACAAGACCAGTCATTGTGCTGTTTAGCAAACTATCTACTGCTGTAGCATCAATGCCTTCTGATTGAGCCGCTTTCATCTTTAAGTCAGCAATCAATTCATAAGTTGCAGAAGTGCCGTTAATTTGAAAGGAACGCTCTACAGCCGCTTGAAATGTCCTGGACATGACAACTGTGTTTTGAGTGTTTTCTAGCTGTAGAATTTGCTCTTTAGATACACCGTCAGCTTCAAGAGATTGTTTAATTTGGTCTTGTTCTTCAAGAATTTCTTGAATTAAAAGTTCCTGACCTTCTGCTGGTAGATAATTTTCATCAACAGGACCTTTTGCAGTATGAACACCTAACTTTACTGAATTAGCTTTAAATGCGCTTACATTTTGAGATACATTGTACTCTTTAGCTTCTTTTTGTTGCTGGGCTAATGCTTTGTTTTCAGCAATTGTATATTCGGCTACAGCTTTAGGGGCTAAAGACGAATAAATTTCTGGTTCAAGAGTTTTTAACTCCTGAAGATAACCATCTAAATTAGCCCTAATCTTATCTGGGTCATTAGGATTAGCGTCTAATGATTGTTCAGCAGAAATCCTAATATCATTAGATGCGGCAGAAACATAGCTTGTTATAGCGGATTGTCTAAATTTACGAGCAACTAATTCTTGGTCTTTTTTAGAAAATAAAGATATTTCTTTGCCATAATTAAGATTTGTCAAAGGAACAAGATTATTATCTTTGTCGTATGTTACACCAGCAGTTTTGCCATCAATCTCAGCTTGACGAATGGCATCATTGTACTCTGACTTCATTATGTCAGTACCAATGTTAAATGCCATTTGACCAAGTTCTGTATAAGCTCTTGCCGCTTCTTTAAAGCCAGACAAATTAGGCATACCTGTAGGCTGGGTAAAGACCTGTCTTCCTTTTGTTGGTTTAAAAACCATTACGCAACTCCTGACCCACCTTGACTAATGCTATACCCTTGACCAGCAGCACGCCCTATTGCTGTAGTCATTGTGGCTTTTCCTGCCGCCCTAGAACCAGCCGCACTAATATCGTACTTTCTTCTATTGCTCATACCCATAAGCTTTATTGATGATATATCTGCCTTTGCTATATCTACCTCAGCTTTTTTAATAGCACCTACAGAGCCTTGATTTGGAGTAAGGGCAACACCCTGCGAAGACATGGATGTACCTAGAGAAGCAAGCTGTTTACGCAACTGTGAGCGTCTTTCAGACTCTTGTTGACGAGCCTGTATCTGAGCCATTTCAGCTTGCTCTTCGTAAGCTTTTGCTTCCATTTCATAGGCTGCTTTTTGTTGCCTAGCACCAGCTAAACCAATCAAAGCACCAGCAATAGCCATTTCTACGCCCATTACACTTCTACCTCTAGCAATAAACCGTTAATCGTTATGGGCAACGGTTGGTCTTGTGTTATTGTTACAGTACCTTCATTACCCCATCCTAGTAAATACACTTCTTTACGACCAGTAATAGGGTCAGGTTGATTAGCAAAGTTATTTGTAACCCTTCTAATCAACAAAGTTGTTCCTTTGGTCTTTACGTTAAGAGTTTCGTTTAGGTCTATTACTGCACGAACCACCCTACGCTTTTGACCAAAAGATATTCCATCTGGAAGCTGAAATTCAGGAGGCAAGGTCACTAACTCAGGAGTGTAATCTAAGCCAACTTCGATATTATCAACTGCGGCTGTAAGAGTGAAGTTACCGCTTGCATCTGTTGTGTATGTCCCCATCGCATAATTGTCAGACTTCACTACAACCTGAGTATTTGGCAAATGCGCTACAGTCCAATTTGTTTTAGCTGTAGCATCAGTGTCTTTAATAGCACTGTCAGTGTGATAATCGTTGTCCAGAACTTCCAGTGAGGTAAAGGTGCTTCCATTTATCTGTCTTTCGCAGATAGCGTAAACAACCCTGTTCACAACAACATTGTTCTTAAAAGAGCCTTGTGTTGACCATTCAGCCCATCCCTGTAGCTGTTCTTTACGAATAGACATAAAGACAGGCATTTTGCCATCTTCATTAACAAGATAAAGATACGCTTCAACTTGGTCGGACGCTTCACGTTGAGCAACCATTTCTGTTGGAATGCCTATCAAATGAGGTGACAACAGTGTCAATGCATCAGCATTATATGCTTGGCTTATATCAGAGAATACAAACTCTCTAACAGCACCTTTGGACTTTGTAAGAAATACAACAGCACCATCAAACTCAACAGGAACAACCTCTCCACTGCCATAAGAGGTCTGCTTCTTAACAGCAATTGTTGTAGGTGTAAGAGGCTTGTTTTCGGTTGTAGGTACATAAAGCTCTTGCTCAGAAGTAAAGATAGCTAAATGTCTAAAAGAAGATAGCGACTTGATTTCAGATACTTGGTTTTCTGCAATCTGAATCTGAATAGATTCGTCATCCAATCCAGTACCCACATCAAAATTAAAGTATTCGCCTGTCTTCGACATAAACAGATGGTTAGGCAAATCCCTAGAACCACCGAATATCAAACGCTGGTCGTGGAACATTACGCTTCTTGCGTAACCGTGGCGTGATGAGAATACCTGTTCTTTCCAAGTATCTCTTGCATTTGTATTTGCTGGTGCTGTGTCAAAATGTCCAGTAATAACAGTTCCAGATACATAGGCCGTAATTTCAATATGATGAACAGTCCCTGCTGAGTCTGTAAACTCAAGCTCTTCACCTACCCAAGTGGCATCAAATATAGATGTACTAGCTGTTATGTTCTGACTGCCAGTGTTAGAATTTTGTGGTTGTAATGTAACTGCTGGGTCAACAAACCTGTAAAAAGGCTGGTGAACAAATCCATCATGTGTATCAAAAGCAAAGTCAGCTAAAGCAAAAGTGGAAGCAGATGTTCTTGTAAGCTTCTGCATTAGCATATCTGGATGCACAATAATCATTGTGTCCCCAGATTGAGCAACCCTTAACCCACCTATCTCGCTTGTAGTCCAAGGACAAGATGTAATTGTGTCAGCTATATTTGTTGGGTCTGATACATCAACAACATCTAACTGACCATTGGAAAACAAAAGAATATAAGCTTCATCTTCGTCATAGACATAAGATTCAGTTTGATAGGGAATGTCTGAGAGTTCTTGAAGATAACGAAATCCACCTCTGCGTCTAATGCCGCCTTGAGATAGAATACGAAAGTTCTTAAGGCTTTTTACGCCATTCTTATATGCGTTTGAATCAACCCTTGAGGACAGTAAGGGTGTAATCTCCCCTGCTGTAAAGTTGGTGTAAAACTGACGAAGAAGTGCCATTCATTATGTGCCTTCTATTTGCTGATATGCACCAAGCCTTGCTCGGCTGTAACGATTTAAGCGAATGCCTTGTGTTGTTACTTGCTGTGAGTCTCTAGCTTTTGCTTTTCTAAACTGCTCTTCTGCTAGTCTTGTGTATGAATTAGCAATATCGCCTTTTCTGGTCACAGACAAAGCCAAAACAGATGCAAGTCTAAAAATAACCCACATAGTAAATGCAGGAGGCCAATACTGAGTATCAGGCCTAAAGATATAATTAAGTATAACATCATCAGCTACTTCAGCATTGATATACACATAACGCTCATAAATGTCGTATGGCTGAGGTACATCGTCAATCGTGACGGTAAGCACCTGAACCACTGCCGGACTTGTTGGCAAATTATATGCGGCACTCCATCTATCTAATGGAGCAGCAGTCAATCTAGCCATTTGAAACTGACCAGTAGCAAAGTTCCAGTTATGCTGTGCAAGACAGTCAGTAACTACATCCTCGTATATTGTGTTAGCAACAAGAGCTTCATCAGTAGAGTCTGTAAATGAAGTCAAAGGCTCTAGTCCTATTAAGACCATAGCCTTCTGTGCAACTTCAATATCAGTGGATGGAGTAGTCGGCATTACTTACCGTATCCTTTTAGTTTTAAAAGCCCTTAGAAGCTTTTCTTTTCTAGCATCAATTACTTTTTGCTCTTCTATTGTAAAAGACGGGTCATCTTCCATTGGGTAACTAGAACGGCCTGGATTGTCAGTAAGACTAGAGCTGTAGCCGCTACCATCGTCTTTAGTGCTACTAATACGGTTATAACCCATAGTTTTTTTATTAGGTTTTTTAGTATTTCTTAGCATCTTTTTTACCCATAGTTTTAGAACCCTTTGGAGAGTTTAGGCACTTGCCTGCGGCTCTGCACTTTCCTGGATATGGACATGATTTACAAGGTGTCATTTTTTGCCTCCTGTAAATGGAGGACCAGCTTCAGGACCTCTCATCTTTTTTAACTTTCTTCTAATACCGCCTAAAGCTAATAAACCACCACCAGCTAAAGCGTGAGAACCGTAATTAATAATGTCTTGGGCATGAGGACCTACAGACATAATAATATCACTTACAGCACCTGTTTTTTGCACATTACTTTTTTTAGGTGGTGTTTTATAAACTTTTCTCATTTTACACCTTTTCCTAAGGTTACGCCTTTACCAAAAGTTACTGTGCCACCACGGACTTTTTTCTCTTTTGGAGAAGGTGAAGGGGCAGATTTCTCTGCCGCCTTCTTTGTTGGTGCTTTAGCCATTAGCGACTATCTGTTGTCATGCTTACGATGTCGCCTGTATCGACTACACCGCCAGTATTTGAAACAACAGTAGCAATACCAAAGCCGTTTGAGGCATTGATAAAGATTACATCGCCAACATTGATTTCGCTAGACTTGTTATTGAAATAACCAGCCGCATCAATGGTGTTCAGAGCATCGGCAGTAGATTTGTAGTGCCAAATATGAAAGCCGTTGCCTGAATAGTTGACTAAGGTGAAGTCTGCATTTACGAGTGCCATTATAACCTCTCCTTATTTCTTCAGTTGCAGTTCAAAACATGCATCTGCATCAATCAGGGTAGCATTCATTTGCATCTTATTCAGAACAAAGTATGCGTCCTTATCGTTGTGATACTGCATGTTTGATGAAACATCTGCGCCAATTGCATGACCTACTGCTGAAGAGTGCCAAGCAAAACACTTGCGGTCTACGTTACCAGAACCAGCTTCATCTAGGCCTGAGAACGGAAACCATGTAAAGCCCAGCCACTGCTTTGCAGTGATTGAGTTAGCAAATGGCAAGTTTTCTGTACCGATGTACTCAGCACGAGAGAACTCATCAATGTCCATCAACTGTGACCAGTTTTCCCAACCAACAACACAGTAACGCTGACCATCATCAGGAACATCGTTGTTACCGAATGCTTCCATCAGGCTGAATGCCCATGGCAGTGTAATACCGTTAGTTGTTTCGTTAAGGGTATTGGTTGTTGTGTCCATTGCGGCCAGAATCAGCTCATCTGTCTTACGGCCTAGTGCATAAGCACCTGACTGCTGTGCGACAAGCATTTCATCATGGTTAATACGCAGTTGGTCTAAATCATCCACCCACTCACCAGCAAAGTAATCTTCAAGAGTTACTGAGACGTTTGTGTGGTCGAGATTCATTGGTGCTACGTTACCATGGCGAGCCTTGGTTGTAGCGAAACCTTTACCGATTTTTTGGAAGGTGGTCTTATTCTTTACACCGTTAGCTGTACGAATAGTACCACGCAACTTAGAGCCTTGACGCTGGTACGCCATGTGGACGCCAGATTCAAACTCCTCGATAAAGGAGGTATCAATAGTTGGTGTTGCCATAACACCCTCCTTTTACAAGTTACAATTAAGTTTTGTTCTGTCTGGTTATCTATCTACTTGGGGTCGTTGCCGATTATCCCTTGCGTCAAGGCCTTCTAGTACAATTACATTTTCACATAAGACAAAATTAGAAAATTCACATTATCCATTCTGTCTCGCTAATTGAGCAAAACCAGCCCTTACCTTAGAGATAAATGCAGGGTCTTTCTCTTTCCAATAGCGTGGGTCGTTTTGCATGGACATTAAGTCCTCACGACTAATACGCTCTTGAAACTCTGTGTCTGAAGTCATGTTAAACTGAGGCTGACCATTCAGTTCCATCAATTCTTCAAACAGTTGAACCATACCAGCAGATGCTGGGACATTGGCAAATACATTATAGGCTTCAGCACTTAGATTGTTATGCGCCCACCCATCTACACGTTCTAAACGCTTTTCAGCATATTCGCCTAATGCTTCTGATTCTTGATTCCAATCAGGACCTCTCATGGCATCAATTTGAATATATTCATTCATTAAGCCATTAAATTCATCCTGAGATAAACCATAGTTATGTGCAGTAGTTCTAAACCAATCTACCATTGGGTCATCATCAGCTACGCTGTATTCAATGCCTTCTGGTGCTTCAAACTGCAATTCATAATCAGCAGGGCTGATAGGTGCATTGCTTGAGGCTTCTTGGTTTAGCTCTTCTACGATTTGGTTTCGTAATTCTTCTTTGCGTGTGTAAAACGCTCTTTCCAGTTCGCCATAGCTATTCGCAAGCTCTTCTGGCCTGTCAAACTTCTCTGGAAGCCAATCAGGTCTTTCTTGAGTAGTTTCCTGAGGTTGCTCCGACCCTCCGGCCTGAACCTCGCTGGTTTCTACTTGTGCTTCTACTTCTTCACTCATTTAGCAATCCCACTTCCTTAGTGCTTTGTTAATACGGCTGTTAGGGTCATTAGCCGTCTTTGAGCTTGTAAGCTTCTTTTTCATACCCATCATCCGCTTACAAAAACTTCTACGTCTAGCGGCTGCTTTTGGAGAGCGTTTAGCTTCCTTTGCAGATACAGGACGTTTTAACTTACCGCCTTTATACGAAGCCCTACCCTTGGCGTTCAATCCGCCTTCAGGGTTTTTACCTTCTTTACGTTGCCAAGCTGGTGATTTAGCCATTACGTCCTCGCATAGGTAGGTGTCTTTCCACCACCACTAGGATTGGTGGCACGTTTACGTCTAACTGCCGCAGTTTTCTGAGATTTACTCATAGAACTTGCTTTAGCTTGTGGAACACATTTTGGATAGCTACGACCATCACCCATCTTACGTCCACAAGGGGGATGTTTACCATCTTTCTTTGTGGATATGTCCACCCATTTCTCATCAAACCATTTGGTGAGGCTCATTTGTATTTACCCCCCATTTTCTTATACTGTTGCACCAGTTGCCCAGACGCATAAGCAGAAGGCCATTTCTTGACCCTCTTCTTAACAATAGCTTTTGCTCTTGCATATAACGCTGGATTTGCTGGTTTAGCCATCAGACTGCTTTCTCCCCATTTCACATCTAGCCTTCATAATGGCTACAATCCATCTAGCACCTTCTGCATGGGCTAGAGTTTCGATTCCAGTCCCTGCAGGATATACGTTATTCGTTGTGAGCGAGTCCAAGTAATGTATAAAATCTTTTCCAATACCACCGCCAAACAGACCATAGGCTTTACTATTAAGGTCTTTGTCAACTTCCTTACTGTATCCTCGACCATCGACTGAGACATTTATCTTTTCCTTCATCCTTGAGGCATCCCTTGTTGAGCTTGCATTAGCTGTTGCATTGTTTGAACATTCTCTTGTACTTGGCTTGCTTCAGCTAAAAGCTCCTCTTGAACACCGAACTTAGCGGCAAGATACTTAATCACAGCTTCTTGGTTGTACAGCATTGGAGTTATTTCAGGTCCGAAGGTAGAAGCGACTGTCTGTTGGAAGCGGACAAAATCAGACACGTCTTGCTGGTCTTGCGCCCTGAGGAGAGGAGAAACAGGGACAATACGCAATTCCCTGCCATCTACCTTCGGTATGTCTAACAGCCCTTGTTTCTTGTAGATGTACACAACACGTTCTACTAACGGCTGTAAAAACTCTTTCTGCATACGACCAGCTACAGCACCCATGTCTCTAGCCACATCAGCTAGTCTTTCAGATACTTCTGTGGCAGAAAGTGGTGTTCTTGCATTCGGTCTGGTATCCAACTCATCAATAAACAAAGCTTTGCGTACATTTCTACGCATATCGTCTAAAACAAGCTGTGCTACGTCAAATCTACCAGCACTTTGTAATGGTGATATTGTTGACCCAGGACTTCTAGGAATAAAAGTTCCGGGCTGTATCGTGATGTTATCAGGATTAAATACACCATCATCATCGTATATATAACTACCAGCAATAGCCATTTCAGCATTTTCTAAAATCAACTGTACTGTTAAGTTTAATGTTTTGATTGCTGGCATAGCTTGAAGAACAGGACCTCTACCCCACACTTCAAAGCCAGACTTAGACCAGCGTGTAGTAATCCAAGGAATAGACCCACGACCTTTAAACGTATCCTTGATAAGAATTTCGTTATCTGTCTCAGATATTAGGTAGTAGGTGTATTCATCTTTAAATCTGTTTGTCTCGTCATAGATAGTGGCTTCGACAATCTTAGTCTTACGAGTAGGATTGCGCTTTTGCTCAGACATCATCTTTTCTGAGTATTTAGCCTTAGGATACCGATGCTTTACTTCGGTAATATCCATATTGCTGTTCCATCTGAACCAATCAGAGACACCATCCATTCGACCGGGTAGCAAAGCCAAATTGGTTGGGGGTACAGATGAAAAGTGTAAATCCCCTTGGAAACGACCCTCTTCTACAAGAAGGTTCATAGTTCCAATACCTAAATCCTGAAGACCCTCATGCATTTCTGCATTGAAGTTAGAATTACGCAAACCTTCGTGAATAAGGTCTGTAATTCTATCCAACTCTTCATTTAATGACTTGCTTCTTAATTCGTCTGGAAACTCAGGACCGGGGGCGAGTCTAAATGCACGACCATTAGGAGGAAAAAACCCAAGTTGTAAGCGAGAAGCAAACTTAGGAAGACCAACAACAGCAGTTTCGTCATAGATATTCTCTGTTCTACGATTTGCACTGCTTTCCTGAAAGAAGCTCTCACGATGAGGAATAACGTAATCATAGATTTCCTCCCACAAATCTGTCCAAGAGTTCCAACGACCCTTGGCCTTTTTGTATCTGTCCATGACACGTTTTAGCTCTTGCTTTGCGTCACCACCAGAAACGGTTGGATTTCCGTCACCTTGTCCTGCACCGTACATGTTAGCTCCTTAAGTTCTGATAGAACCGCTTGTTTGAGGTGGTGTTTGACCCATTTGCTTTCTTCTAAAGCCTGTAAACCCTTCAACATTCTCTTCTTGAAGAGAACGCTGACCAGCAAGATTTTGCCTTCTGACCATATCTTGCCTTTCGGCTCTTGCCTTATCCTCAGCTTCTACTCTAGCTAAACGCTCTTTTTCAGCTTTCTCTGCTGCAATCTGCTCTTCGCTTTTGCCCGGCATTTTAGGTTTGCTAAATATGCTACCCATCTGAAACTCCTTTTTCATCAAACATGAGTACACCTCCATTTTTAAGCAATTCACAATAGAGCTGATAAGGTGTTAATACCCAAAACTTATTTAAGCCAACTATATGTTTAATGAATGAAACGCAATACATTAATCTTGGTAGATATACTGGACTATCCTTTACTTCTACTTCTACACACGTCCAATAGTTCATCATATTTGCCCAAAGCAAGTCAGCATCATCATCTTTGTAGTTCTGAAACCTAAACCCATGCGTACTAAACTCATACTTTGTCCATAAATCATGCTCTGTATCAAATTTAACAGCAAAAACGTGACTAAAGCCTTTTCTGTGCTTAGTAAAATGCTTCCACATTCCTATATTTTTGCTTTCGCAAAAGCATATTATCCACTTCACAGCCCAGCTACCCTTCTTGATAGCTTGTTTCTAGCTTTTAGCCTACCAAAAGGCGTACCACCTCTCGTTACTGTTGTATGAGATGCTGGCTTACTACCGCCAAAGATTACCTTGCGACCCTCGCCCCCGCCCAAAAATGCATACTGAAGAGCATCATGTATGTGCGAAAATCTATTTTTAGAAGGTCGTTCTTCATAGCGTTCATTGCCCATGTGATATTGACGCTTATACTGATATCCACCTTCAAACCCTGCTATTAAGGTGGTACAATTCGGGCTTATATTCATGCACGGATAGCCATCAGACATACGGTTTAAGACACCTTCAACTGCTTCAACTCGCATAACTGCGTCATTGCTAGGAGCAGGGTGAGCATTAATCCCTGCCGCCCTTAATATCATAAACGGTGTTTGCTCAGACGTCTGCGCCATCTGATTACCAGCAGGGTCACCCACAAATTTAAAACTATGCTTTTCCCAATCGTTCCTAGCGATTTCCCTTTTAAGGACTTCGGCAAATCGTCCAGCCCCCATATCTTGACCAATAACTTCATGGAATATCGTCCACCTTCCACCAAAACCTTGCTGAGTAAAGACAGCACTAGGGGTTCTTCCAAAGTCGATACCAACGATTACCTCAACACCATCAACAGGCTCAATAGGGGACTTTGATACATGAGTTTCTTTTCTAAAGGTCGCATACACTGGTTTGCCGTCCATTAGGGCTTGGTATTCATTCAGAACATACACTTTTACCCATTGTGGGGTTTTGCCCAAGATAATCTTGTCATAATAGTCTGGCTGTATGTTATTCAGGTTCTCAGCCTTTAAATTCTTCTCATAGCCCTCTAAAGCACCCTCACTGCTACGCTTTTCCTTCATAGCACCAGCTTGAGTAAAAAATGTCCAATCATCAGGCTTAACTAACAACAATTTCTCATCAGCCGCCATATATTCAGGGGCAGGTACTTCACCAGCCATAATGCCCCACCAATGCGTTTCATCAGGAGCATTTGTGTCCATAATAACGCCAAACCAAGTCGGACCACCATCACGCATAGAAGGGAAACGACCAACACGCATAGTACACGCATCAACGATAGATTTTGGAAGCTCTCTGGCTTCATTGAGCCAAACGCCTGTCAGCTCCAAAGACAACAGCTTTTTTACGTCCTCTTGTTTGTCCAATGCTAAAAAGATGACCTCTAGCTCAACAGTGGTCTTATCTCCAAGTGAGAAGTTGACAAGATGCGTATAGGGAGGACTCCATACGAACTTGCCAACTTCGTCACCGAACCAATCCCTCCACGTCTTAATAGTCGTGGTTTTTAACTGAGGATTGGTATTACGAATGACTGCCCATCTTGTTCTGCGTACCCCAGCAGAATTAGGGGCTTGATTGACAGCCTTCCGCATTATCTCCATGCAACAAGTCACGGATTTACCAGAACCTACCGGACCTCTAATACCCCTCACAAAAGAAGGGTCTTTCATAAACGCCTTGGCTATCGGTCCTGGAGGCTTATAGTTTAAATTCATTAGTAGAATAATCTCTGCTTTGCACCTTTAGCCGCACCAAGCAAAGCTCTCCTACTTGCTACAGATGGTTTTGAAACTGTCTTTGGCTTAGATGTCTCTTGAGGCTGGTCTTCAGTAGCTGTAGTAGCTTCTTTCTCTACAGGCTGGTCGCCAGACATATCCCTAGCCGCCCTACCTTCAGCAAATGCCCTAACATTTTCTACTGCTTGCCTTCCAGCAGTTGATGTTACTGCCGAACCACTAGATGACCTGATAATATTACCTGTGCTACTTTTAGCATAGTAACCTTTCCGGTCTTCTATTTCAGCCGCCTGAACACGGCGTTCTTCTAATTCACGCTTTTTCTTTTGTTGTGCATATTGCATTGGTGCGGCATCATAAGTCGAACCACCGCTTGAACCAGACTCACTACCCATAATCACTTCTCCCATAAAAAAAAATATTTTTGTCAGCAAGACTTAATGAAGTCTATTTCGTGTGTAGTTCACCTTCTATGGGTTCAGTGCTGGTTTTTCAAGGCGGTACTTTATATAAGCCAAACTAGCAATGGGACCCCTATCCTTAGTCAACGTTAAAGTTTATCTGCACCGCAGTACTAGGCGTTCTAACAACATCCTGTCTTAATCCTGCTCTGTCCATTAAATCCCTAGCTGCTTCAAGCCTTACATACTGGCTCTTACTATTCAACAGTTCACGCATCGTTGCCATTGCTTGTGTTGCGTCCCATCCCAAAGTCATCATAGCCAACTGTTGTCTATACTCTATAACATGTTGTTTTTTCAGGGTTGTGTAAGCCCATGCTTTGTTTCTACCCAATGTCTTAGCGGCTTCACTTGGGTTGCAACCGTTATGCAAGATTAGATGCACTAACTCAGCTTGTGGCTCAGTCAGTTTTTCATTCCCTGCTTGTGCTGTTGGAGCATGTTTCTCTATCTCATCCATTGGGACGATAGAGCCTTTATATTTCTCTTGCTGTTGTTTATCTGCTGTTGTCATTTCCAAGACCCGATTTGCTACGGACGTATTATAGTTATACTTCATCTATAGCTGTCAACTCACTTCTTGCATCTTATTGTCTTACATATCTTTTATAGGTGGATTTCGACAGTTTATCTCTCAAGTAGAGTGTCGAAATCAACTGTTTCGCACCCCATCGAGGGGTACTCACAGTGAGTTGCACATGCTTAATTCCCTAAGCGGTCATGGCAAGACGGCATCAGAGACATCCTAAGATTTGCTGGCACAAATCTAAGGTGTCTTAACTGATTTGCTTGCGAGTCATCAGATTGATAATTGAGAACACACACACACGAGTTGTGATGATATCATGGAATGATGACTCTTCGAACACGAACCACTGCGCTAAGATGCAAGCAATCCGGTAGGTTGCTTTCATCTAAGCTGACGTTATGTAAAGCATTTCTTTTGGCTGATTGTGCCATCTCTTACGTTGTCGCCGTACAGTGGTGCGGCTCGTTGTTCTACTCTAGTCATCACCTTACTGCCAAAACAAATCCTTGACATTTCGCAACTCATAGTCGAGCCGTCTACATCATGCACAATCGTGTGTATGTGTTAGCCCTATGACGTAGAGGAGAATTACACATGGGTTATTACAAAACATTACTAACAGAACAACAAGAAGAACAGCGTCTTGGCAACATTGACCAAGACTACGAGAATCAAGTTACATCAGAACTTGAGCAAGCTTTAGCTGATGGTGACACAGAACGTGCAATGTATCTTGCATCAGTCATCGACATAACAATCCAATAAGCCAAATCGGGGTAGGTGATTAGCATCTACCCCATTACGACAAGGAGAATCACATTGATATGGACAGACTTAAATAAAGAACACTCAATTAGACAGATGATTGTCATTTGGTCATCAAGACTTCAAGAAGCAGTTCAGGAAGGTGACATGGCTACAGCCTATGACATACAGTACAACACACTTCCTAAATGCTTCAAATTATATAAAGAATACCTTGGCAACCGTATCGTAGAGGAGAACTAGACATGCCATTTGATATCGAGTTAACCAACATCCAACCTACACCAACCAAGCTACCTACGCTGGATGATGTAACTACTGAGTATCTCGACAACATTGCACGTCAGTTACAGTACGACACATTCTCAGAGCAAGCCAAGCGTTCATACGATGAGGCATGGCAGATGCATTACGCTCAACTTGAGACAGCAGCTATCATGTTTCATGGCGATGGCAATGACTTGACACTCTGTTGCAAGCTCATAGACTCTCGCATCCGCAACCTTGAGTATCTCATGGATGACATTCATAACTATGCCAACCGTCTCAAGAACGAGAACGAAGACCATGTAATTTCTGACCCAGAGATTACAGTCACCCAGCAGTCAGACATTGACAACCGCATAGACAGAATGCGTGAGCAATACGCATACATCAAGAATATGCACTACGTCCTCAAGACCAAGGTACGTCCTGAGATAGAGAGACGCACAGGCTACACGATGGATGCTTACAAGTCCAAGAAGCAGCTTGAGAACGAACGCACGACTAAGAAGTGGTCGCACTTCCGCAAGAAAGTCACCATGGATGTTTACATGTCATGGACACCCAAACAGCGTCAAGCTTACACAGAGAAATATGGTCGTAGGGTTCAGTAGCCCTACGATACACATCGGGAGGCCGGGCCATCTGACCTGGCTTCCCGACATTTTTTTTGTGACCAACACCGAGGTGGAACGCCTCAGACTGACAAGGAGGACATAATGGTTTTCTATATCATAGCTGGTATATTCTCAGCACTTGCAATTTTGTTTTTGTTAGCCAAATTTGACTTCAAGAAAGTTCTTTGGCTTGACATCCCGATTGACATCGCCTCAACTATCTTGCTCGTCGCTATGTTCGCTGGCACATTTGCTGGCATGATGGCGGCAGTGATAGGGGGGTGCATAATTTCAGCAACTCTTTATGCATTGAAGAAGCTCAACGGTTATAAAAAGCCAATCAGAAAAAAGTTTGGTTATGAATGGGTGGAGATTAGACCACGATGAAACGTGCAACACAAATGACAGTCACCGAGTTTCGTGACCATCTCAAAGCCAATAAAGATAAGTTGTTTCGTTTCTGGGATTACAGAACAGAACAGAGACGAGGCACTGGCACACAAGTTTCTTCACCAACAATCAAAGCAGCAATGCAAAGAAGAAAAGCCAAATAACAATAGAGATTGACACTGTTACCTACCTAGGAAGGTCGCAATGCAGTGACAGAGGACAGACGTGATGCCTCAAACCTAACCATGTCAACGCAAGGAGAAATCGACATGAACTTCGCTCAAATCACAATCTCAGGCAACATCGGTAGTGAACCAGAAATCCGTGACGTAAACGGTACTAAGGTCGCTAACTTCTCTGTTGCCGTCAATGAAGGTTACACAACCAAGTCTGGCGAGAAGGTGGAGAAGACCCACTGGTATCGTGTAGAAGCTTGGGACGGTAGCAATGGCAAAGGCCTAGTGTCTAACGTCATCGAGAAGTATGCCGCCAAAGGCACTACTGTCTTCGTTCAAGGCTTTCCAATCATCGAGGAGTATGAGAAGGAAGGTCAGAAGCAACGTTCATTCAAAGTCAAACTTGCTGGTGCAGGCTCAACATTCCGCCTAGCCAGCAAGGGAACATCCACAGAAGGTGCGCCTCAGACTGGCTCACCATCAACAGTGGATGACGATATTCCATTCTAGTGAGTCGTTCCCCTAGAGTGGAAGGAGGGTAGGGTTTAGGTATCAACTGACCCTACCCTTTTTTTGTGAAATATTCACAAGGAGTTCACAATGATTGAATCATTAGACACTATTGTTCACCCAAAAGAACAGAAAATAGAGCTTGTTAAGTCAATGATAGACCCTTCAGGTTATGAATGGATATCAGACCTTATCGAAGCCAGAATGTTCACATTTGTACGCCTCTATGACAATGGCGATGGTGTGTACATCGATGATGAAGGTCTATATGCAGACCAAAGGTTCTTCTGGATTCACAGAAACTACCCACAACCTCTTGTAAATAAAGGGTTATTTATGGGTACGGACAATGAAGGCAACAGCATACCGCCTCAAACTTCTTTGACACAATTCCAAAAAGACGTAAAGTTTATAGGTGATACACATGACCTACAGGTTATGATGATGTTTAACAAAGCCAAAATATCAACGGAGAATGGTTATGAAGACTACAGACCCATGTTCTTTAAATGATAATTATGAAATGACACCATCAATCGCTGTGATGATAGCTGAAGGAATAGAAACCCCTCGAAGTGAGGACGAGTTCATTCAAGCATGGCAGTACATTTATGACTCTAACCTTTATCTGCAATTGCAGGGCTGGTACGGCAGGCGTATCCAAGACATGATTAGAGAGGGAATATTAGATGCCTGATATATTTTGGGTGGAATGCCCTGAATGTCTGGGCGAATGCATTATCGAATACGAAGTGCCAAGCCCAGACTTTAGGTATGGAGGAGAACTTATCGGTGAGTTTCGCCACTGTGAGACTTGCCAAGGACATGGTGAAGTAAAGCATGAGGAGGAGTAAACATGCTAAATTATCTACGCAAAGTACGTCCAATAAGCGGCAAAGCGAGTTGGATTGGTTGGTTCGTCACTGTTCACCTAACACTGTCGTTTACAATTATGTTGATGATGATAGCAGTGGGCATCAACCCGACCCTCTTGGTTTCAGTGATTGGTGCGCCCCTGTGGATTGGCGTTGCGTTCGCCTCAAAGACACTGACTGACAAAATTATGGAGGACTAAATGGCTAATAATCCAAATCCTAAACACATAAATAGGGAACAAAAATCATTAGACAGAGCCGAAATTGTAATGCGTGTCCATCTGCTTAATAAAGGATACAGAATAGTAAATCCAAATTTTCATTCTAATCAGCTTATAAAAAATGCAGCCATTGCAATAACAGAATTAAATAAGGACACAAACCTAAAAATTGAAAATGGCACAATAACTCAAGATGAAATGAATTTTAGACCTGGAGAATAAAATGCAGATTAGAAACGATATACCAATACCACCTCGCAATGCATACAGCCAATTTAGTGCTGTTGCATTAAAGATGACTGTTGGTGATAGCGTTGATGTACGCAAAAGCCAAGCTGTGTCTATGTGCCAAGCTATACGCAGACAAGGCTGGCAAAGCACAATGCGTAAAGTTGATGATGATACTTGGCGTGTATGGAGGACTAAATGAAAATGTACACATCAATGAGTGGTACTATAGAATGTACCAGAGTGGTCATGTACACTGATGACCCAAACTTTGTTGCAATCAAGTTCTATCAAGGACAACACGATTGCCCATTAACTGTCTATGCTTCTGCCTCAGACGAAAAGACCTTTGAGTTCTTTACTGGCATAGAAGCCAAAGACGTAACTATTCTATTGGAGGAAACTGATGCACCAACAGATACCACTAAATCAACTTAAGCATTCGCCTGACAATGTACGCAAAGTAAAGTCTAGCAGAGAAAGCATTGCACAACTTGCCGCCTCAATCAAATCTAAGGGTCTGCTACACAATCTTGTCGTGGTAGAAAATGGCAAAGGCTATAACGTTATTGATGGCAACAGACGCCTTGATGCTCTAAACAAGGTTTACAAACCTGACCAGCTTGTCCCCTGCATTATCCTAGAGTCTAACGACAATGAAGTTGGCCTTCATGCAAACATGATGCGTGAGGATATGCATCCACTTGACGAGTGTGATGTTATCCAAGCCCTCGTTGCTGACGGTTCTGAGGACTATGACTCAGTAGCTAAACGATTCGGTCAGACTAATCTATGGGTTAAACAGCGTATAAGCCTCTCTGAGCTATCAGATAAGGCCAAGGAGATGTTCCGTAGCTATCGCTTCAACTTGGCCGTAGCACAAGCTCTGACGCTTGGTAGCCATGAAAAGCAAGATGAGTATCTCGACAATGACTACGAGACATTCCACGCTGAGTCTGTCAAACGTGCCATGACAAACCAAAAAATTCCTACAAGTGCTGCTTTATTCGACATCGAGGCAGAACGTGCCAAGCTAGACATTGAGGCTGACCTGTTCGGTGAGGAAGAGTTTATCACAAACAAGGGTGCGTTTGAGCATCTCCAAGAAAGCTATATATTCAACGTATGTCAAAACTATCGCAAAGAATATATGGACGTTATCTATCTCAAAGACCAGTATCATTGGGATGCCCCTGAATGCCGCACACTAGATGGTGTATATGGCGATGACCACGGCTTCAGCAAACAAGACATGATTATGGTAGTTACCTACAATTCGTACCAGTACAGACTGGATACGAAAGAGATGGTACTCAAAGACATCAAAGAAGCCCAAGAAGCCCAAGATGTTGCTGTTGAGGAGGAGGAAGAAGAAGTAACGCCTCTGACCTACAGCAACCCACAAAAGGACTTGCTTGATGCATACTTTGCTGATTACGCAATCAACAGGCTATGGTCTATTGGCGACTCTGACCAAGTAATGCGACTAATGAAATCTCTTCTTATCCATCGCAAGCTTGGATATACATACCACGCAATCAATCGTGTAGGTAACATCTACGCAGAGAGTCAAACACTATTCCCTGGAGGAGAGACACCAGATGGCTACACTGAACCTAGCTATATTGAGCTTATTGAAGAACACCAAACTGCTGCTCACGATGCTTTTGAAGCTGATGGAACTAGCCCACTTAGTTACTGCATGTCTCTCGATGATGAAAAGCTTGATAGGCTATTTATTGCGTGCTGTATCACAGGCATATCACGCTATGACATCCAATCGGAGACGCTCTCCAATTTTACTGGCTCTCCCGAAGGCTACGAAAACTGGTTCAAACCAGACGAAACGTGGCTGAACAAATACAAGGCCAATCAGCTTTCAATGATGGAAGACTTTCTGTTTGGTAAAGTATCTAACGACTCAAGAGCCAATCGTGTCAAAGCCATTAAAGATGAGCTTGCCAAGAATCCTGTCTTTAACCCTTACGGTTCTTGGCCACAGTTCAAGCCCCAATAGGCTATCAATGCTGATTCTGCTACTCCATCCTCGCACTTTAGCTCCCAAGAGGACGAGGCTTGGGGTAGTAGGTAGCTTGCTCTTGCTCTGGCTAAATCTTTATCAGAAGAAACATTCAAATCTTTCTTCCACTTTGCGGCTCTTACCTCAACATACTTAATGTCCAGAGCCACAAATAAGCCAAGATACAAACCATAGTTTAAACCTGTCTTAAACGTAGAAGCCACACCTTGCCTCGGCATAGATTGTTGCTTCTCAATATAAACTATATCTGGCTCAAATAGCTGTAGATAATCAACTATCCTAACAAGGTTAAGAAGCTTTTTCTTTTTAACTGTAACAACAGGGGTTCTGTGTGCTGACACTTCATCACCATGAATAAAGGTAATGCCGCCTGTCAGTCCAGGGTCAATCCCACACACTATCATCTTTAATCTCCAACTTAATCTCGAGGTCTAAGGCTTCAGCCCAACAATATGCATTAAACAGTGTTGGCTTCCTATTACCAATTTCCCACTTAGCACAAAGACCTGACGCCACGCCAAGCCTCTGGTCAACTTCAGGTTGCGTAAGTCCTAACTCGTACCTACGTCTTTGAAATTGCTTGATTAAATTAGAGGTAAAAGCTGTTTCACTCATTCACTTCACCTATCACATAAGCCAAATATATGCTAATGTGAATTGTTATGCAAGGAGGACAATATGGGCATGACTCGTAAGCACTATCGGTGGCTTGCCACTGAGATTGCACCTATCACCACAGACAAAGAATTATTCATAACAAAAGTAAAGGAGATTGCTGGCAGAAACTTTAACCAATACCGCTTCCGTGATGCTGTAGAAAATGCATGGGCGGATGCACAAGCCGATGAATGCGGGCCTGACTTATACAAGCTGGCCGATTACAAGGAGAACTAAATGCTTACTGAAGCACAAATCAAGGAACGAGCCACCTATATCGGCTCATCAGATGCAAAAGTTATCGCCTCAGGTGATATTGCACAATGGGTAACTCTCATCAGACAAAAGCTAGGTGAAGAGGTTTGGAAGCCTAGCAAACAAGTACAGTTGCTCATGGATGCTGGCTCACACCTAGAGCCATTCATCATTGACCAATGGGCTAAACAGGAGAAAAAGAATGTCAACATGCGAGGGGCTGGGAAAACTATCCTTATTGACGATATCCCTATGCATTCTACCTTTGATGGTCGTGTTGTTGGGGATTCTGCTCCACTGGAAATTAAAGCTCATTTTCAGTTTAAGGACATGGACGAACTATGTGAGTTATATGCGCCACAATGTCAGCACCACATGCTTGTGGCTGGTAGCAACCGTTGTTACCTCGTTGCCCTATTTGGTGTTAGATGTCGCTTAGAATGGCGGATGATTAAGAAGGATGACAACTGGTGCGAACAGTACATGAACCAGTGCCGTATGTTCTGGCAAATGTACAAACACGATACACACGCTCTTCCAGAGGCTCTGCCACCTGTAGATTACTCTGATATGTTTACAATGGATATGCGTGACTTACCTAACTGGTCTGATGAAGATGACCATCTGTTTGGCTTCCAGTCACAACACATCATTGATGCGAAGAAAGCTGTTAGCCTCAGCGATGAAGCCAAAACTATGTTTAAGGATAGAATGCCAGCTAAGTGTCGTAGAATGGACTATGACATTGGCGGTAATCTTAAAGGCCACAAGATTCGTGTTACACGTTCTCGAAGTGGCACACTAACCTGTACTCACATTGCACCTAAGGAGGACAAAGATGCCTAGAGGCAGACCAAAGAAAGTAAAGCCAGAAGTAAAAACTGTATATGCATTAACAGAAGAACAAATCGGAGCAATTAAACGTGCCAACGAAGCTATGTTTGCTACAACTATGGCATACCGCCAAGTTAGACACCCAAGCTACGATGCAGTCGTTAATTTAGATGATGCATGGTGCGAGTTTCACGCAGTATTTAATGAGGAGATTCACAATGACTGATTCACCATGGTCAATTCTATCTAAGTTTGACGTATCGGCTCAAGTCGATAAGAAAAACAACTTTGACTATCTTTCATGGGCATGGGCTTGGGCTTATGTCAAAGAGAAGTATCCAGAGTCCAACTTCGAAAAGCACATCTTCCGTGACAATCAAGACAATCCGCTACCATTTATGCGTGACACTAAAGGTCACACATACGTTGCTGTCACTGTCACTATCCAGGGTCTATCACACACAGAAATCATGCCTGTTCTAGACTTCAGGAACAAGTCTGTGCCTCATCCTGATGGCTTCGAAGTCAACAAAGCTCATCAGCGTTGTCTTGTCAAAGCTATCGCATTTCATGGCCTTGGCCTCAATCTGTATGCTGGTGAAGACTTACCGCTTGACCTAGACGATGATACGGATGACATCATTCGTGACTTTCGTGCAGCGACCACGATTGCAGACATTGACTCGGCTTGGCGTAATCATGCAACCTCTATTGGAAAGCTATCAAAGTCTAGCAAGCAGCAAGTTACAGATGAGTTCAAAAATGCAAAAGCGTCTCTCAAGGCAAGCGCAGAAGCGTCAACGTAATACAATAACTTATATCTTTTCTCGATGTAGAAATTGCGGCAAGATGGTCAACAACGAATTGGATTGTTATACCGTCACAGCCGCAATGGATATATTCTGCGAGTCTTGTTACTACGACATAGGCTGGCAGAACATAGAGAAGAAATATGAAAATTACTCAGAACCAAGAGAAATACCAGTTAAGGTTTATAGAGATGACACATGAGGTATTGTCCGATAGGGACATGCAAAACATACTGGCTAAGAAAGCTGTTATATTCTCGCCTGAGTTTCAGCAATATGAAGGATGTCTCTGGGTCACTGGCTCAGGGATATTCTCTTCATATCGCAGTATGTTTGTAAACGTAGAACACACACACTTTGGAGAAATTAAGGTAACAGTTACTGTCACAGATAACGATAGAGGTCGTACTAACTATCTTGTATGGGGATATGGAGATAGTGAAGACAAAGCATCTATTGGTAGAATGCTGGTATTTCTTATTGATGATATACTTGAAGGCAGAGGTGAGCGTGTAACTGTATCATAGGGAGCGATTATTATGAGCAACACAACAACACAAGACCCATACAGACTTTGCGAAAACTTTGATGTTTATGTGGAAATAACAATAGAAAGAAAACTCAAAGTATCCGCTATAGATAAAGAAACAGCCATTGACTTAGGATTAGCTAGAGCTATCAAAAAGAGTAAATGGGCTACTGGTAGAAAAGGCTATAAGGTATTAGGGTATGAGGCAATAGATGCCGTACCGCATGACCCTACTTCCGCTTAAATCTATCTAATCCTTTTAAGCCTAAACCAGCAAGTATCGTCACATATAATATATTCTGATACCAGTCTGGTAACTCACTAAGCCTCTTAAACCCAGCTTGCACTACACTCTCCATGCCTGGAACGAAGGACAGCACACATGGGGCAAGAACAACTATAGTTATAATCTCATCTTTCCAGCTATTCTTTGTAGACTCAGCCATGATAAGTTCCCACTTACTATCATGCTGTGCCGCAGTCTTGAGTATCTCTGACTTGGCTTTTTCTTTCTCAACCTTCCCCTCAAGAAAAGTCTGGGCAAGATTACCTACAACACCTAGTAACTGTATCATTTCTTTTCACTTCCTAGCCATACAGCAAAAGCACCTGTCATAGCACCACTGCATACACTAATCATAGCAGACTGGGCAGTAGATAAATCCTCTAGGCTCATGCCCCATTCAAGCACACGGATATACATGATTGTCATCACCAGCATCATTAGGCGTGGCAGTATCTTCCACTCTAAAAATCTTTCCATAGTAACAGCCATCATTGACTCCTTAAGTAAAATACCCACCAAACCAAAAACGCAAAGGCAAAGCTAACAAGTATCATAGCGCAGACAAGGATTATAATCTCTATGGTTTTCTTTACCTTCCTACGCCTTTCTTCTTCTTCCTGTTGCCGTTGCTTTCTTATCTGACCTTCTATTTTAATAAACTCATTCCAAGCATTAGGATTGATGGACAGCATATACAGTCTTAGTTCTTCCCTTTGCTGGCGTATCTTGCGAACAGCCGCCCAAGTTTCCATTGCTTCTTCAGCAACAGACTGACCTTTTCTACGCTTAACTTTATGATGTTTGGATTCGATTTCATGGCAAGCAGACATCCACCGGGAGATGTCTTGGTGCATGGACTCGATGTCTTTGGCAAAGGCTATGCCTTTCTTGACCGCGGCAA
>Ga0208898_1000658_pt1 | contig 25841 bp, 33 predicted proteins | sample VirMetDEL_Mar_4_FD_184513 | JGI IMG/M metagenome (GOLD analysis project Ga0208898, IMG submission 184513) | Aqueous microbial communities from the Delaware River and Bay under freshwater to marine salinity gradient to study organic matter... | ecosystem: Environmental > Aquatic > Marine >...
CTGCGTATGGCGCTTTAGTATCTGTACTTGTAATTCTAAAACTTACTGTGTTTCCGCTGCCTTCTACGGGCTGTCGAACCATTGGGTCGTTACTAGCGCCAAAGGTTGCTGTACCAAAAACAGCACTGCCAAAAATCGCAGGCAACGGCACAGAGTCCAGAACATAATCTGGAGGCTGTGGAATATCTGTGTCTTCGTAATCAAAACGCATACGAAGTGTTGGCTGAATCTGACCTTCTGGACTAAGAGACAGTCGTGCATACTTAACTGTTTTGCGTGTACCAATATCACCAAAATCAAAGTTTGGTGTCTGATAAATAGCCTCTATGTTTGAAGCAACACCAGCGGGATTAAAAGCATTGCCTGTATCATGATTATAGATATATCCATCTTTATCACCATGAAAGGCTTTTTCAACCCCATTGTTGTCAAATCCTGTTGTAAGTCCCATAGCTTGAATGCCAAGCGTTTCAGCCCATTCAAAGCCATTAGCAGTAAACGTGCCGATGATGCCTTTAGAAACAAGTGATCCTGATGTCACGTCTGTGTAAAACAAACGATACTGAGACTTAGAGCGTAGTACACAACTGTCAATAGTAAACTCGTTGATTGAATCTGCTATACCTCCAACAATACTTTGAATCTGTCGAGACACAGAACTCAACTCAACGTCACCAATACGGGCTGTACCAGCAATAGTACGAATACCGTCAGGACTCAAGAACAAAAGGTCACCACCAATTTCTTGAATGCTATAGCCTGATAAACATCCTACGTTTTCTGTAATAGGGTCGATGCGTATATTAGAAGAATCGTTAATGTTTATAAGCTTATGAATGCTGTTTTTAGCAAACACAATCAAATCAGTACGGAATCCACGAATGCCTTGAATTTGATCTGATATAACTACTGAGCCAGCACCAGTACCCGTAAAGTTATCAGGATCGTTGTAAACACTGTAGTAAACTGTATTTAAATTGTTTTCTACGCCTGCTGCAATAAGATGGTGGTCGTGGTTGGTTATGTACTTAACGCCGTTAGTGCCATCTACTGTAATTTCATATGCAAAAAATGTACGAGTTGTAAGCGCACCAGTGCCTTCCATACGGAACGAGTAAAGCTTGTTAGCACCGTCTGCAATGATCAACTCGCCATAGTCGTATGTCGCACCTTCAAAGAGTGCGAATGAGCATTGACCTTGACCTGTTCGCGTTAAGGCAGTGCGGCCCGTAAAAGCGGTATAGTTATCACCACCAACAGCCACACTGTCTCTATTAATTTGTAGCCACGTTGAGCCATCAAGACTAAAATGTATATCAGTGCTTGAGCAGACAACTACGCCATCGCCATACACAAAAATCCCAAGAATATCATTGTCACTATTGGGACGTGTATCACCATATTGCGTAAAGCCATTAATGCGTCGATAGCCGCCATCAGGATCTACCTCAAAGTTTCTAAGTCGTGTAGCAAGTCCGGGCTGTCGAAGCATTTCAAGCTGGTTGAGGTTGGTGTTTAGACCACCTCTACATGAAATGCCAAAGGGCTGAGACATTATACAAACCTCATACGGTCATCTTTAAAATATCCGGGCGTAGGCTCCATTAAATGAAGTTTCATTAAACGTAATCCACGTTTATAATCTTCCAGAGCAAAGGCCGCTTCTTGTGTATTTTCTTTAAACTGATGTACATAATATCTAGCTCTTGCAAGCAAAACTGTTTTATATACATCTGGAAAAACTATTTCATCACCAAAAGCTGAAAGTTCTGTAGGTAATACGTAAGCATAAAACCAAACACGATATACTTTATCAGGTATTGCGCTTAGTCCAAACTTACGATTATCAGGACTTTTAATTACACGGTCAGGTACACCATATTGCTGAGTATCTGCATCATCTAAGTTTTCTGGAATACGTCGATAGTCTTTCCAAGATTCTATAGTAGTAAAACGCAAGTTACGTGCAACATAAGGTGCTGTTTCTCCTGATACACCTACAGTAGTTAAATAAAAGTTATCCCAATCAACATAACCATAGTCAGTGGTTAGAGAAGAACTAGAAGGTTTTAAATTATACCAACGCTGTCCTGCCACAGTTTCTACATACACATTGCCGTACATAGGATCTGTTTCACCACTTAAATTAGCTGCTAGAAAAGGCCACTGAGGTTCTTCATTAACTATATCAAAGTAAGCCCTATTGACTACATCTTTGACATGTTGTTGAATGCCAATAGCACCAGCAAAAGTTGCAGAAGTCAACGCAACCTCATTTAGCTCCCGCAGAAGTTCGTTGGTTATTTGTAGATATGTTGCAGCCATTATTTATGTACCTTTTGAACCTCAAAGGTTGCTGATTTACTTGCACCCTTATGAGGCTTATAACCGTCTTTAGGATCTTTCATAAGCCTGTAAGACTTGCCGGACTTCATCCAGTGATAGCCTTTAGGAGCAGCTACTTTCACTTCATTGAGTTCCGTGGTGATTTAGTACTGCACATTTTTTCCATATCTTGTACAGAAGCATAGCCGCCTTTATTATACATAGAGCGTCCACCGCCCATCTTACCTTCACGTACCATACTGCCGTACATCATTCCTTTCTTTTTATCTTTGCCGTACATCATTAGTCTTGCTCCATTGAAAAAGTTTTACTAATTGCTCTAGCGCCTTCAAACTCTGTAGCGCATTCAGGGTCAGAGTCTTTATTAAAAATTTTATCAAAGTTATCTTTATAACGTGCGTAATTAGTTCCTTTACGGATTCTACTGCCTTTACCAGCAATAGTTTGTCTCATCATTAACGGCTTTGCATCAGATCCAAGTTGGGGCATTATAATCTCCAGTAAAAAGGAAAGGGGCCACCGAAGCAGCCCCCACCTAAAAAGGTCTAGTCGATACCGTAGAAGGCTTTAACCAGAGCTTCTGGTCGCAGTACCTTAGCACCGTAAACGTGTAGACCACGAACAATGTCACCAAAGCTATCTGGGTCACGGATGACCTCAGTGCTGGTGATCGTTTGAGCCGTTGCCGTAGAAGACATGTGACCAGCCAGACATTGACCAGCAGCAAGAGATACCGCAGGAATGTTGTTTGACTTGTACATATCAAAACCACGCAGCTTGCCAGAGCTTACCAAACCATTACGGATGGAGCCTTGACCAGCGTTGAAGTCTACGTTCAATAGCTTAGAGCTAGACTGAGACAGTACTTCGTAGAACTCTGGTGAAGCTACGAACCAACGGCCTTCTTCTGGAATGTTCTGTTCGTCTAGCAAACGTGCCATACGTGCCATAATATCCAGAGGATCATGCTCACTGGCACCAAAACCAATGTCTAGGTTACCAGTACCGTCAAAAGTACCTGCTGCCAAATCAGTAGCATTATCCGAACCAAGTACATGGTCAGGAGTAGCAGTAGATACACCAGCAAACATCGTTGCCAGTACACCTTCGTCAAAAGCATCACGCAAAGAGTAAGCTGCTGAAGACGTAGCAACGTCACGGAAGTTAACGTGAGACATATTAGTTTCAATGTCATCTACGATGAACTTAAATGCGTTAGCAGTGTCAACAACCAGAGTTACTTCTTGGTCGGTCAACTTCGTAGCGGTCACATCTTGACCACGCTCATACTGATAAACAGTAATTTCAGGCTCTTTGATGATTCGTACACTATCACCAAACGCTGCAATTTCACCTGCATAGTCGGTGTTAGTAATTGCTTCAATCACAGAAGCCTTACGGAAAAAGTTTAGTACCTGCTTGGAATAAACTTTAGGTAGGAAAAACGAGTTGTTTTGTCCTGCAACAGAGTTACCAAAGTTAGCATTGGTATCTGTAGCCGGTTCAAAAAATTGGTCACTTACATTATAAGCCATGTTAATATTCTCCTAATAACACAAATTAATTATGCTACTACGCGACCCTCCATCATTGCTTGCTTAATATCATCTTCATATTTATCAAACTGATCTAGGGACATAGCAGCGATTTCCCGTTCAGTCCAAATCTTAGGTTGTTTAGCATCTATAGTGGTTGTTTTGGTTGATACCATATCTGCTGCCGAACCTTGAGGTTTTTGCTTGGACTGTTGTTTAGTTTGAGTCTTGCCAGTTTCTAACTTATAAAGATCAATAGCTTTCGATGCCAAAGCAACATTATCAGGATTGTTATAAATCCAATCCTGAATTTGCTCAGGTTGCTGCTGCGCCCACTCATGGAACTGCTCATCCCCTCTGATTTCATCAAAATCTGGATGGCGCTGTTGTAGAGTAGCTTCAGCCTCTCTACGCATTACTTCAGCCTCACGCTGACGCATAGACTGTAGTTGCGCTTCAAGTTCTGCCACCTGCCGTTGGCTCTGCATATGTGCTACAGATTCAACAGTATTGTAAAGATCAGGATACTCCTGCTTAAAACTTTCTAACTCTTCTTCAGACTTAGGCGGTTCATAACGGGGCTGTGCTTGTTGAGCCATCGCAAGGAGTTCTTGTTCCTTTTGTTTAAACTCTCCAAGTTTCTGATCATAATGACGCTTTAAATCATCGTATCGCTTTTTATAATTAGTCCTTTTACGAGGTTGATCCTCTTCTTGCTCAGGGGCCTCTTCAAGGGTAGCCTGAGGTGGTTCAAAAAATAATCCATCTGCATTGCCCATACTAGGCTTGTCTGGCGTATGCCAAGACTTTTTAGCGTTATATGGATTAGGTACTTCCTCTTGTTGTACTTCTGACATTCTCAATCTCCTTCACGGGGCTTGTGTCTTGCAAGGTAGCCATATTAACTCCGTCGAGTTTATGGGGCTTGTCTTACCAAGGTAGCCGTAAAAATTATTGAAGACTAGGCATCTTATTTGCACCCATCATAAGCTTTTTGATTTCCTCGTCGGTTTTAGAAAGAGGTGAATCTTGCTGTTCAGAGTCTTTTTGCATATAGCCGCCAATAGCCTTCATTTGATAACCGCCATCATAAGCACGTTCAGCATCATCCATCATTTGTTGGAGATTTTCTGCACCAATCTGGTCGGTCGCTTTTCTGGTAAATACAAACTCTCCATCACTCAAACGAGCGGGGATAGAATCTGATACACCAGTTCCGGGGCCTTCGACTTCTCCAGCACCCGAAAACTCACTAGCAGTAAGAATTACTTGATCTAAGATGTCTGCTAAACGATCATCTTTTTGTAATGCTTCTACTAAATAATCTTGATCTGAGCCTGATAAGGCTTCATCCATAATATAATCTATATAATCATCTTCCATTTCATTATCTGGAAGCTGTGAAGCCAGTGCTTCATCCATTTCATCTTCTGGTATGTTAGGATAGGTATCTACTGGCATACCTTCAGGAGGCATCATTAAAGAGCCTTCTGCTTTATTTTCACGTTCTTCAACAAAAGTTTTATAAGTAGAATCACCTAACTTAAAATTATCTATTTTAGATTTTAAATCTTCAGGAATAAATTTTGTTTCTTGTGGAAAATTTTCATTACTTCTTGCAAATCTATTTTTAATATCAAATTTTAAATCTTCTAATTCTTCTTCAGAAGTTGCCTTACCTAGTTGTTTAGCAGCTTGAATTACAGCCTCTCTATCAGTATACTCTCCCTCTTGTAAAAGTAAAAATGCTGCACCTATATGCTCTTTAGCAGTAATACCGCCACCTTCATTAAAAACTCCACGACCTTTCAAGACATCTGCCTGAGTAACTTCTCCATCGCCTGTAAGGTCTGGAAAAGCTCCTTTTGCCAAAGGCTGTCTTTCAAATCTTTCAGCAGCTTCATTCATTTTACGCTGCATTTCTTCTTGCTCCATTTGCCTTACCATAGCTTCTACTTTATCAGGCGTAGGAACCATGTTATTGGCTTCTAAACGAGCCTTAGCATTTCTTTCTAGTTGAAGAAGCCTTTGACGCTCATTGTTGTCTGCTGCGGCTTTTTTAGCTGCTAAAGATGCTTGAGTCTTTTCTGGATCAAAAAGACCACCTTTTTCCATTTTAAATCTATCTAAAGCTTTTAAAGCACCCATTACATTGTAGCTATCACCATCAAAAACAAACTCATCTTCTCCTGCTTTTGCAGCTTTTTGAGCAGCACGTTTAAATCCAGAGTTACTATAAGTCGTCACTCCTGATTTTGTTTCTTTTGTTACAATAGCTCCTTCCATTGGTAAATCTTCGATAGAATAAGAAACTTTAGAATCTTCATCACTTCCAAGCAAAGAACTTATACCAGTTCCTAGTCCTGTTAAAAGTGTTGCACTACCAAGACCTTCTAAACGCCCTGTTGTTTGGGCACTTTTTTCAAAAGCTGCTGTTCGGTCTTTACCAATAACTGCGCCTCTGTTTTTTGCTGTGGCACCGGGAGTGTCTTCTGTAATTCCTTGAGCTTTATCTAGAGCTTCTTTAGTTTTTTTATCTAATTTTTTATAAGCCTGTGTGCCTTTTTTGACTCCAGCTTTTATAAGCTCAGCTATAACTTTAGCTCCTGCAAAGTATTGTTCACGCTCTGGTGGATTTAACATGCTTTTACCACCATTTGATTTTGTTTTTCTTGGCCCTAGTTCTGACATGTAATCTCCAAAAACTTCAAGGTCATCATCAGATAAATTATTTTTAAATTCTCTAAGATCTTTTGCATTTAACGTAGACATATATTCAAAAATATCATCATCATCAAAAACAAGAATATTTTCTGCTACTTCTTTAGGTGACATATCTTTTATCATGCTGCTAGTATTTTCTGCAATATAAGCAGAGTACTCATCAGCTAAACCTATTTTAGCTTTATTTTTAGTTGATAGATTTTCTAAAATACTTATAGGCATTTCATCCAAAGCATATGGATTAGAATTAATTTCATTGATAATAATATCTTCTGCTTCTGCCTCATCTTTAATAGCTTTTCGTCTTTGCGCTGTTTTCTTAGGAAGCTCTTTAGCTAATAATTTTTCTGCAAAGTTAATAATATTTTTACTTGCGACTTTACCTAAACTACCTACAACGTACTTTTCACGCTCTGGAGGATTCAACATACTTCTAGTCATATTCTTTCCTATTAAGTGCTTCGTCTACTTGCTCAGGTAAAGTTTCTAGTCTAGCCAGAAAACTCAGCTTCCCCTGACTGCGGAACAGATCCAGTTCCGATGTTGCCGCCACCAGTACCTGTAACTCCAAGGTCTTGAGGTTGCTCAGGTACTCCTTCAGGGCCTCCCATGATTCCTTGTTCTTCACCACCGGGGCCAGCTTGCGAGCTAGGGCTTTGTCCAACATTATTTTGCATTCCTATAATCTTAGCCATCATTGCAGCTTCTTCAGGGTCATTCATTAGCTCTTCTGGGTCTAAGTCTAAACTGTATGCCAGTTCACTAATAAGCTTGTTCATCTTAATAAACGGAGCTACAGCAGGGTTAGCTGCGGTCTGGAGGAACATCGTAAGTCTTTGAGAGCGTACTTCCTTCTGCATCAAGCTATTTGTACCTGTAGCCTTAACTTCTAAATCACCATCAATACCAAGTTTATAGTCTGAAAATTGCATGTTCCACTGAAAGTATGCTTCACCTAAAGGTTTCAATAGGAAATCATCAAGATTCTTAATAACAGTTTTAATATTCAATGAGGCTGCACCAAGCAACATAGACATGCCTGATGCGGTACGTGTCATGCTTTGTACGCCTGTTTGACCGTGACTATAAGACGGAATACCTGTTTGTTCATCTGCAAGCTGTCGGAATTTATCAAACATCTGCATATTTTCTACAGTAGTGTTTGGAAACTTCAAACCATTAATAGCTTGTCCGGGTACACCCGCTTGCCGTCTAAATACTTTACCCGGATAAATTTCCATACTCTGACCACCCACAAGGGCAGTTTCATCGACATCAAAGATTACAGAGCCTGATAAAGCCAGATTATCAATAGCCATACGTGCATGACCATTCATAATCTTTTGAGAGTCATCCATGTTTTCTGCTACGCCTATACCAAAAAAGCTATAGGGGTTTTTTTCATAGCTGAACGCATGGTACGGAATACGGAAAGGAGTAAATGGATTTATAACACTGCGAAGCATTTGACCATTACAAATCCAAGCATTGATCTGTACTTCATCTAGGTCATCTACTTCGTCAGGAATATCCATACCCACTTGTCGGCAATATTCTGCATCCATGACACCCCAGTATTCTAGTACTTCATATTGAGATGAACCATATTCATCATTACGATTATCATCTTTTAATTCTTGTTCGTAATCTTCTTCTACGTAATTAGGCCCCATCTGGAGGCAAGTACGAATAGCTTCTTTGTCAAAGTAAGGCATTTTACCAAGACTACGAAGCTGGGTACGGTTCATTCGATGACGGTGGAATACATACTCTGACTCATCAACATTTGTTGCGTTGGGGTCTGGGAAAAAGTCCCAGATACTAACAAACTCCAAACGAGGAACCCGCACATCAACAGGAGAATAAGTTCTTGTGCCGTCCTCTCCTTCCGTCCATCGGTGGAGGGTTTTGTTAAAATTGAATGGCCCTTTAACGATTCCTGTGCCGAATAAAGCTGATTCAAATAATGCGTTTCTGATTTCACTAGCGCCGTTTGACTCCTCAATTTGATCGTGAATAAGTTTTTCCATGCGTCGTGCGGCTTTTTGTGCAGGACTTAACTCAAGTACTTGAGGGTCTGGTGAAGGCCCTTCAACAAGCATATCTTTTTCTTCTGCTTGTTTGTCAAGTTGTATATCTTCAAATTTACCTGCGGCAAAAGTAGCACCGGGCTTTAACACACGACCATCACCCTCGTAGCCTACATCATAAGGATTTTCAGGTGCTTTTTCTTCAGGAGTCTGCCCTTGAGAAGTTTCAATGCCCGGTGAAGCTGTTGCGTCTATGTGCCCATATTGAGGAACACCTTCAGGCATCTTAGTTTCACTAATACCAATAGGAAACTTATTAGCACCAAACACTACGTCTACGAGTTGACCAAAGGCTGCAAGAACTTTGGTCTTAGTTACTTTAACAAACACTCTAGATTTTTCAGATTCTCTAAAGCGTACATTCTTGCCATATAGTCCACGATAGTTATGGTAGGCTGTAAGCCACCGTTGCTCATCTAAGTCGCGGGACATCTTAGCAGAAGTATAGCGGTCATTAATAAGACCTACTAAGTTGTTACGCAGGTTTTCTTCCAGCGTAAGCTGTATACCATCTTCGTTAGGTACATCTTCAAAGTAGATGTTATTAGATGTTAGGTTAGTTTCTGCCATTAATATCCAAACTCCGCATCAACGGGTGTGTATGCCTGTTCCATTCTCATGTTTCTAAACTGACTAAATATGTCATTAACTTTAGGTCTTGACATAATTAAATATCTTAGCGCATCATAAGCATGATCAGGCGCATGTGTATCTACATCTTCTGGGTTAGATTTATCCAGAGGAAGACTTTGGAGTTCGCGTATCAAGTTGGGACAGCTATTAAATATCTGTATCTTAGGTCTGCCACTTGGTTGCACTCTCAAGTATTCGTGGATTTGTATCTTCCCTTGTATTCTATTTTTATCTGCTCTACGTAGCTTATGCCCCGCTCGTTGAAGTGTCTCTCCAACTGTAGGGCCTGTTGTACCTGTTCTATTCCATGCTGCTGTATCAAGTACTCCCGGCACAGAAAAAGGGTCTGTTAGCTCCATGTTAGTAATCATCTGAGCTAAATCAACACCTGTCAGTCCTTTCCGATAAAGTTCCCTATATATAATAAGTGTACCATCAGTGGGATCAACAGCGCCCCAAACACAAGCAGATTCTGAAGCGTATCCGTAGTCAATTCCTTTTATCCTTTCCCAACCTACTGGGATCTCAAATGGGGTTATAACATGCTCCATTACATCAAACTCTGTAAAGGCAGCACCCTCTGTAATGTCCCAGTTACCTTCTAAAAGCTGTTTACGCTGTACATCTGGTAGAGCTTTTAGCATCTGTTCATATCTGCCGTCTGTAGCAAGATATGGGTTATCTTCTAGTCTAGCCGGTATAAAACGTCGTGTCAACCCATCTTGGCCTGTAAAACTTTGATTAGGCTCTGATGGATTCACATAACGCTTCTTTACCCATGTTGCACCAGCACCACCGGGGTTAGCTGTACAACGCATGTACGGCGTAATCTCAGGGTCTGTAGTACGTAGTCGTGACGCTAGGTAGTTCCAAGAAAACTCTGTTGATAGGTGAGTAATCTCATCAAAACCAATCCAACTATAAGCTTGCCCTTGATAGCGGTACACATCTGCATCTCTTTCAAGGAAGCCAAACTCTAGTTTAGCACCACTAGGGAATGTCCAGATCTTTTCAACTTCTCTGAACTTACACCCCGGAAAAGCCTTCGGGTATAATTCCCTAGACTTATCTATAAGCTCCCTGAGTTCAGGCATAGAGCGTCTTAACACTAACGCTCTGTGGGCTGCCCTGTGAGCGAATCTCAGGGGATCTACGAGCATAGCATAGGACTTACCACCCCCTGCTGCGCCACCATACAGTACATCCGTTTCAGGAGCCGCTAAGAAGTCTGTCTGCGGCCCATCATTAGGTCTGAAGATAACATTCTCTAATGCTTCTTCTTTTACATTCTTAGGAAGATTTTCAATAGTATCTTCTGTAAGAACTTTACCTTCTTTAGATGTCTCTTTGTTATCTAATTTAGCTAGTGTGGATCGTGAAGCCTTTAAAGTATTCTTTTGACTTTTTAGTTTAGCTTCAGCTTTAGCAATAAGTTTTTCTTTTTCTCTTATAGCCTTATTAGCTTTCATCCTAGCTTGGGTAGCTCTACTATAGTTATAACCTCTAGACTTGCTTCCCTTTTTACGTCCTCCACGTTTCTTTGGAGTACCGTCTACTTTTAAGATAAAGTTACCATCTTCATCTTTTAAGTAGTCATCTGGATTAACTTCCCAATCTTTCATGTATAATTTTCTTTAATCCCTGATGACTTAATCGTCTACCTGTTTTATGTTCTAACCATGCAGAGCCTTCACGAAGACTTAATACTTGGTCTTTAACTAAAACAGATATTTCCTCTAATGCTTCAAGTTGTGCTGAAACCTCTTCAAGCATTTTAGGATTATCTTTAGATATAACATATCCAAAGGGTATTACACTGCTACGCTTCGGAATGCTCAATTATAACTTCCTCTTTAGCAGGTAATATAAAAACACCACCTTGAACTGTATGGTTAACATCTAACCTGTCCGATTTACCTAGTCCAATCCGATCTAATATTGTTTGTGCTGCTTGAAGTCGGATATTGGCTTGAGGAATTGGCTGGTCAGAGTTCATAACCTCAGTAAGCTTTAGTGCAGCTTGCGGAGCAGATTGCGCTAGGATATTTGACGCTAGGTCTATTATTTCATTTTTGAGTGACTTGGTAACCTGCCAATGATTCCCAGAATAACCTGCAAGTTCGGCTGCTTTCTTTGGATCACCTCCTACTTCCATAAGATGGCCTAGAAAGTTCTTTTGTTTCTCTGTTAATTCCTTTTTCATATAAAACAGTATAGGGTTAGATTTAGCATTTGTCAACTACTTTTTAACTTGACAAATGCTAAATCTGAGGCTATACTAATTATGTAACCCACCGGGGTTGCATATAGATATATAGGTAACTATAAAGCCCTGCCAAAGTACTTTTAAGCCCTGCCAAAACACTCTTTAGAGTCCCACCTAAAATAGGGGTAGATAGCCAAACCCTAGTTGACACTTCAAAGTTTCGTAAAATGTTTGAGATTTAGTATATATATACGGGTGGGGGTATGGGCACCTGCCCGCCCCTCAGTAATACTCCAGAATACTTCAAAGATTACTAAGTGTACATTCCAGAGTACTCTAAAGTATTCCCAAAGGGAAACTCCAGAGTAGTTTACATTCCAAAGAGGACTGTGAAGAGACAGTAAAGTAAACTTTTACTCCAGAAAACTACAAAGGATTTCAAAGAGTTAACTAGTTTTCACGAAGCAAGCCCAGCGATCCCAGCAGATCATCCCAAGTATCCCTAAGGATACTCCCTCCAAAACTCCAGAACCGCCAAAAACCCAGCAAACTCAGGGCCGATTTGGGCCGTTTCTAAATCTTCGCCTGTTTTAGCGCGGAGCCTTCGGCTCTTCACGCGGGAAAAATCACGCGCCAGATTCCGTTGACATCGTTTTCGGCTTCCGGCAACGTTGAAAGGGCTGGCGGCGAGGTCAGCATGACAATTAAATAAAACTACTTCAGGAGAAGAGTACACATGAATAATTTCGCAAACATCGACGCAAATCGTCCTGCCACTTTCAAGCAGTTTGAGTTCGCAGTTTACAAAGTAACTCAAGGGGTGGCGAAGACTCGCAAGATCAGTGAGAAAAAAGCGGGTAAGTTAAACCCAGAGTTTAAGATTCTGAAAGCCCGTGTGTCTGCCGCCACTGCGAAATACTACGGCGACCAAGGTCAGCGGATGTCCCACGGCGATGCTCAGAAGTTTATCACTACCGGCGAACTTCCGAAGGAAATCCTTGAGCTAGTTCAGACTGGCAGCGTCGAAAAGCCGAAGGCTTCACCCAAGCCAAAGGCTCCCAAGAAAACTGCGGAGCAGGAAGAACTTGAGCGACTTCGCAAGGAAGTTCAAGCTTTGCTTGCAGAGCGTGACGCTAAGTCCCAGTCTAAGCCTAGAAAGCCTACGGCTAAGGAAGCTGCTGCCGCAATCGCTGCCCTACGCAGTTAAAATTATCACGCCCCTCTTCGGAGGGGCTTTTCAGGAGTTTTAATGAATTTTATTTTTTTAAGTTTTATTGTTTTTTTTACTTGGGCAGTTCTGCTGGCCCCAGTGTTAATTAATCTAACCGTACACGTTTAAGGATATATTATGTCAGTTTTTTCCACATTCACTAATTTAACTCATGCTGAAAGAGAATTAGTAATATTCGATGAGGCTTTTCGGGAAATCCACACCCAGTTAAGATTAATTGAAAATTATCCCGAAAGGCTGGAGGGAGTTAAAGATTTATTAAAAGATAAAACTTTTAAGAATAATTCCTGTCAGGTCAGTGAGTTTGATCTGGCTCAGGTATTACTACTTGTAGTCAATCGGATTCAAGCCATCGAAGATTAGTTTTTAATCTTAATTAAACCTACAAAGGGCGCTTCGGTGCCCTTTCGTCGTTAGAGCGATTCTAAAGCGTTTTCAGGAATACTGGTAGGATTGCCCTAGTGTTAAACTAAAACGGCTTAGGATTGAATTCTGAGCCTCTCAGGAGTATATATTTGCAGTGTTCTAGATGTGGTGCTAGTAAACCTAGTGGTCTGCTAGTAAAAGTAAAAGATAAACTCATATGCGTGACATGTGCGCTCAGGCTCACGTTACTGACTTGACAGGTCGGGGAAGATGTGATTGTTTAGGGGTGGATAGCGGAAAAGTAATTTAACTAGGAGTGAATAGTGACTTACAAACAATTAAAAATATGGCTTGACAGTCTTGATGCGGATGAATTGTCAAGGGATGTCGCAATTGAATTTAACAGAGAGTTTTATCCTGTTGTTAAGTATCCTTACTTTGTTGATGCCGAACAATGTGATGTGTTTGATGAAGGCCAGTTAATTTTAAAGGTGGATACATATGAGTAACTTAATAACATCAGAGTCTTTAGAGCTTTTAAGATCTAATAAGACATATTATATGTCTACTAAACAACCTCTTATGGGGTTTAATAGTTCTGTAAAGATCTCTAAAGGTCTTAAAAAATTTGATTATACCACAGGAATCTTGTACTTGCAACCCTCAAATGCAGTTTCTGTTAAAACTTTTTGTCCGTTTGCTGACCAAGCTGGCTGTAAGGATGATTGTTTAGGTAAAACTTCTGGACGTTTAGTTATGTCACCAGTTCAACGTGCGATGACTAGGCGATCTTTGCAGTATGTTCTTGATCCTGACGGGTTCAAGGAAAGGTTACGACACGAAATAATTAAAAATGAAAAGGATAACTATTGCATTCGGCTCAATGGTACCAGTGATATTGATTGGTCTGATCTGATTGCTAGTTTACCTAACGTACAGTTTTATGATTATACTAAAGTTTTCAAGAGGTTAGAGCGTAATACTTTACCTAATTATCACTTGACATTTTCAGCATCTTTCAAGAGCGACAAGACAATTAAACAAACTAAGGAGGCAATCAAGCGGCAATATAATGTAGCAATTCCATTGAACACTAAAGAATGCAAGGGCGAATTCAAGCGGCCCACTGAGCTTGTCATTAATAATGTAACTAAAGAGTTACAAAATTTTGACACTACCGATCTTAGGTTTCTTGATAAGCCCTCTAGTGTAGGCACTTTAACTCGCAAGGGTTCTAGTATAAAACAAAGATTGGCTGAGATGGCTGGCCCAAGTTTCTTTGGGAATCCTTCTACGCTTGCGTTACTGGCTTGACACGGTTTGGCGGGGCTGCTAAGGTGGCTCCGTCATCACGACAAAATAATTTAATTTTCAGGAGTTCACATGAACACAGTTACTTCCTTATTTTCAAACAATCGCCACATTGATACCTTGCGTGATGCTGGTTATGGTGAGGCAGACTTTCAAGTATCTTCTACGCCAGTATTATACAAGGCCGAAGGCTTGGGTAACTTTGGAAATATAAACAAGCTTGAAGGTAAGCATGTATATTACCGCGAAGATACCGGCGATGCTTTGGCGATCCACGGTGAGCGATACAAGCCAGTATCACATACCCGAATGATTGATACCGCTCGTAATGTATTGGAGCGCAGTAATTTAGATCTTAATGGTATTAAGGAAAACATCCAAGTCGGCGACGGCGGTGCAGTTTGTTTTATTCGCCACCAGCTGCCTAATCATGAAATTGTAACTCCCGACGGTGACACTGCGATCCTTGAAATGTTACATATCAATTCATTTAATTCAGTGTGGCCCTATCAGGCTACTGTCGGTGCCATGCAGAATGCTTGTACTAATCATCAAGTATTTCTTGGGCAGACCGCTGGAATCTACAAGGCTCGACACACCAACAAGCTCAGTGTAGATCATGGCGCTAGTCAAATAAATAAGATAATGGATGTCCTTGACACTCAAAATGAGATCTGGGCTGAGTGGTCTAAAATACCAGTGGGTCGCAAGGAAGCCTTTAGTTATATTGCAGAGGCGACAGGCTCTAAGTTTGCACTTGGTAAACTAAAAGAGGGTGAGGATACTTATTCAATCATGTCCATGCCGACAGCATATAATAATTCTTCTTTAGTTTATGCTTGGACTCTGTACATTGAGCGATACAAGCGATCAATGGGTGAAACTTACTGGGCTGTCTACAATGCTTTGACTGATTGGTCAAGCCATCATGTAGGCACTAGTAAGAATAAAATTGATATTCCAGTTGCTCAGGTAAAGAAATCTGAGAAGGTTCAGCAGGTAATTACAAGGTTCCCTCTAGCGGCATAGGCTCTCCTGACACCCTGAGCATGGTGAAAAACTGCTCACTTAATATAACCCCCGGTAATAGAAGATTGATATGGATGAAAGGATAGAAAATTTATTTGGCCTTGATCGTCAAAGTTTTAATGGGCTTTTGTGTGGTGTAAATGAATCTAGTGTGCATACTAGTGTCGTAGGAAACTCATTGTTTGTTTTATATTTTGATGGTGATATGGGCTGTGCTTTATTCTCTAGCGGAAGTGAGGCTTTTGATGAGGATGGTTTGCGATTAGAATTAATTGACTGCGCTTGGTGTGATCTAAAACTTGATGAGATGTTATTTATTCAACAAATTTTTAAGTCTTTCTATAAAGAGGTAGGCAATGTACACTAAAGATATTTTAATTAATGGATTTCACGACAATCAGGACAGTGATTACATCAGCGAGTGTATACAGGCTGAGTTAATTGATAGAGGATACAAGCCTGAAAGTTTTTCTTGGGCCATAAGTGTTACTATTTTTGAGGAAGATGAAAATGAAAACTAGAATCCATGTTAATCAACATAACATTAAAGCTAATGCTAAGGGCGCTGAGTTGCCAGTGATTACTGTCAAGGACTATAAACAAAATAGAAAGGCTAATCATGCCGCTGTTGTAGACTCTGAAGGTAAGCCACTGGTTAGTGTTTACTACTGCCCTGATAGCCCGCTACCTTGTGGCGCTAAAGTTTGGATCGAAACTGAGTTGGAGGTTGTGACCGTTGGATAAGATAGATTTGTTTGTAGATCATTTTGTAATTTACTCTGATAGTCGGGAGGCTTTGATACTCAACAGCAATGTCGATAACTTCAAAAATAACTTGCGAGAGTTGATCTCTTCTGAGGTTAGAGATGCACTACTGGAGCGTGTGAAAGTTTTAGATTATGACATGAAACTGGCTGAACGTAATCGCCATGTAAGTCCTCAATATGATAGACTTAGAGATGCTAGGACTGCCTTGATGAGACTGCACAATGATCTTCTTTGGAATAAGGAAACTGCATGAACATATTTTATATTGATACTTGCCCTGTCAAGGCTGCACAAATGCAGTGTGATAAACATGTAGTTAAAATGATTTTAGAATCTGCACAAATGCTCTGTGCTGCACACCATGTTGAGGGTGACGGTAATGTACCTTACAAGCTGGCCCATAAAAATCATCCCAGCACTGTTTGGACTCGCACTAACAAGAAACATTATCAGTGGCTCTGGGATCACATGATAGCCTTGGGTGAGGAATACACTAGCCGCTATGGTAAGGTACATATGACCATTACTAAGTGCGCCGAAGCTCTCAAGAATCCTCCTGAAGCTGTGCCAGATATTGAATGGACTGATCCACCACAGTGTATGCCTGATGAGTGTAAGCGAGAGACTTCACTGGCTGGGTACACTGAGTATTATTTTAATTACAAACCAAAAGTTATAGACATGCGTTGGATGGGAGTTAAGTATGAGTGATATATTTTATAGATCTCTTAAAGATTATCACAACGCTCTAGATAAAATGTATTCCAAACGAAACTGGCCCAGCGGCGCAAGATCAGAACCCGCACCACACATAGTTGAAATTATAAAACTGTATCGAAGGGGCTTTACGAATGCCCAAATCTCTGCTAAGGTGGATAAACCACGCAGGATGGTAAAAGAAATTATTAGAAGGTCTGGGTGTAGATAGTGCAAAATTTAATTGATATATCAAATCATATTCTTTGTCACTCTGCAATTTATTGTGGCTATGAAGAAATCAATGATGAGATGCAAGAAGAAGCAGTAGGATTGCTTTTAAGACATGGTGATTTTGTAAAAGACTTTGTTAAAATTTATTTAGATGTACAGGAGGAAACAAGGAATGAGTGCTACTGATACTAGGGAAGAGTTCTGTAGTATGGTGGATGATTGGTGGTGCCAGTTATTTGCTATGCGTTTAGGCGCTCCACTACCTTCAGAAAAAATTAAATTTAGATTTATAAGTTTTGTTGAGGAGCGTTGTTCCGAAGTAGATAGCTGGCGCATAACTGACGATGATCTTTCTAATTTATTTCCTGAATTTATTGATAGGCTAGGCGAATGGTAGAAGATATTTTAAAATTAAAACAAATGTTGCTAAATCCTAAGCGTAGTGACGAGTTCGATACTTGGTATTATCTTGACGGATGGCGTATGTGTACTGTAAAAGTTGGAAATAAAAGAGGTATAGTAACTCCCAAGTTTGGTCGTGGTAAAATTACTCTAGGTATGAGGCAACTTAAAGAAGATCTAAACAATCTTTACTGGTATGCAGCACGTTGTCATGCTAGTAGGGATGTTAAGAAAAGACCCAAGAATTGGGCAGCACATTATGCTTGACAAGCTGGTGTGTATCATGTATCGTCAACAAACCAAAAACATAGGAGTATATAAATGGTACTAGAAGGCATAGCTTATTGGGCTAGTGTTACTTCCCCTAATACAACTTTCGAGCCTGTCTACACAGTAAACTTGGTAGTGTCTGAAGAAAAAGCTGATGAGCTTAGATCTCAGGGTATCAAGGTTGTTGATAAAGAAGAAGGGCCTACCGTAGTTGTAAAGCGTAAGGTAAATGGGCCTAATGGTATGATTCGTAACGCACCAAAACTATTGGATGCTCAAAAGCGACCAATGGATTGTAAGGTGGGTAATGGATCTAAAGTTAAGGTTCAATATAAGCCTTGGGAAGTTACTCGCAGCGGTGCAGTCTATCGTGGATTAGACTTTCAAGCCATGCAGGTTTTAGAGCTTGTTAGTTATTCTGTAGATGGCGACGAGTTCGACATTGAAGATGATGAAGAGGAGATTTCAGAACTATGAGTGAAGCTAAAAATACAGTGACCTATAAAGACGTTGAGTACAATGTGTCAGATTTATCTGATCGTGCCCAACAACTTGTAGGTCTTGTACAGATGGTGCGTGAAGAGGCTGGTGGTCTACAGGCCAGACTAGCTATCCTTCAAGGCGCTGAAGTAAAGTTCTCTGAGGAACTTGAAGGAGAGTTTGATGGTATGGTTGATGAACCTGATGATCAACTAGAACTAGAACTCTCTGGTCTTGACTAAGTTAAAGGGGCTTCGGCCCCTTCTTTTTATGCGGAGATAGTTAATGTCATTTGTAAAATATCACCAACCTTGCCCGTTATGTAACAGTAGTGATGCTGCTAGTATAAATGCGGATGGTTCTGCATATTGTTTCAGTTGTTATGTGCGTATACCAAATTATGATAATCAAGAGGAAAGAGTGGAAGATTTTAAGACTTACAAAAACAATTCTATGAACAACAACGAAGGATCTTTTACGGCCCTCACAGACCGTAGTATCTCATTAGAAACAGCCAAAAAGTTTGGTGTTAAATCTACTACCAATGTCGATGGTTCTATTAAGTCTCATCTGTACCCATACTACATTGCAAATGAAATGGTTGGTACTAAAGTTCGAGATTGTAAAACAAAAGAGTTTATTTGGAGAGGATCTCCCAAAGGAACTACATTGTTTGGTCAACAGTTATGGCAGAACGGAGGTAAGTTTATAACCCTTACAGAGGGTGAGTGCGATGCTATGGCTGCTTATGAGATGATGGGTTCTAAGTGGCCTGTAGTTTCAGTTAAGAACGGCGCTGGTGGTGGAGTAAAAGATGTAAAAGAAAACTTACAGTTCCTTGAATCCTTCGACAATATTGTTATTGCATTTGATAACGATAAGGTAGGTAAAGAGGCGGCACATAAGGTTGCTAGATTGTTCCGTCCGGGTAAAAGTAAAATAGTTCTTCTTCCCGAAGAGTTTAAAGACCCTAATGATATGCTCAAGAATAACCGTGGCGCTGCGTTTATGGCAGCATGGTGGGCAGCTAAGACCTACACACCTGCCGGTGTCCTTGACATCACTGAGATGAAGGAAGAGTTCTTTAAGAATGATGAAAAGGAATCTATCCCGTATCCTTGGACGGGCCTAAATGAAAAGCTTTTCGGTATGCGACAAGGCGAGTTAGTTACTTGGACAGGCGGCTCAGGTCTTGGTAAATCTAGCGTAACCAGAGAGCTTGAACACTGGCTGTTAAAGACAACCAAGGATAACGTAGGTATCTTGGCCTTGGAAGAAAACTGGAAGCGAACAGTATTTGGCTTGCTTTCCATTGAGGCTAACAAAAGATTATACATAAAACAAATAAGAGACGAGCTACCGGCTGGAGAACTATCAAAGTATTTTGATAAACTCCATGATAAGGAAAACGCCCACAGGCTTATTGTACACTCTCACCTTGGCGTTCAAGACGTAGAGGAATTGTTTTCTAAATTACGATACATGATTATTGGTCTGGATTGTAAGTGGATTGTAGTAGACCACTTAGGCATGATGACTTCAGCTATGGGCGAAGGCGATGAGCGTAGAGCTATTGATAATATTATGACTAGGCTACGATCCTTGGTGGAGGAAACAGGTGTTGGAATGATGCTTGTATCTCACTTACGGCGTGTCGATGGTAACAAGGGTCACGAAAATGGTGTTGAAGTATCATTGTCACACCTCAGAGGCTCTAATGGTATCGGTCAAATATCAGACTGTGTTATTGCTCTTGAGCGTAATCAACAATCTGATGACCCGATTGAGGCTTCGACAACTCGTATGCGTATCTTAAAATCTAGATATACTGGTGAGGTAGGTCTTGCAGGACACTTGCTTTATGATAAGGATACTGGTAGACTCAATGAAATATTTGTAGATGAAAAAGATGAGGAAGTAGAACTTTGAAACAATTAGTCTTTGATATTGAAACGGACGATGTTAAAGCAACAAAGATCTGGTGTATATGCACACTGGATGTGGATAGTGGAGAAGAAAAAACATTTACTTATGAGAACCTTGACGAGGGTATAAAGTATCTTGAGTCAGCAGATAAACTGATAGGCCACAACATTATAGGTTTTGATATACCTGTAGTGGAGAGACTAGCCAACGCAGACTTATCAGATAAAAAAGTTGTAGATACTCTTGTGCTTTCAAGATTATTTAATCCTGTACGTGAGGGTGGTCACGGTCTTGAGTCTTGGGGCTACGCTTTAGGTGTTCCTAAGATTGAGTTCGACCAGTATGATACTTTCTCTCAGGAGATGATTGATTACTGTGTCCAAGATGTCAGGCTAAATTTTAGAGTCTTTGAAGAATTAAAAAGGCTTAGTAAAGGATTCAGTCCTGAGTCAGTGCAGATAGAGATGGAAACATACAAGGTAATCTGCAAGCAACGGGACAAAGGTTTCATGCTTGATCTACCCAAAGCACAGTCATTATTGGCAGAACTTAATTTTAAAATGGATGAGGTAGTCAGTAAGGTACATGAAAGATTTCTTCCAAAGAAGCAGACCACCTATTTGTACCCACAGTTTTCAAAGACTGATAAGCTTTTGAAGACATGTGTTACTAACTTTGGAAAGAAAAGCAGGCTCAACCCTCTTGAATTTAGTCAGATGGAAGAAGCTGTAAATACTCGTGGTCGTAATGTAAAGATACCCCGTGTTGAACTAACGGACTTTAATCTAGGATCTAGAAAACAAATAGGTGAGTATCTAATTGAGTTTGGATGGAAGCCTACAGTTTTCACACCCACAGGCCAGCCGCAAGTAGATGAAAAGATACTTTCTAAAGTAGACATACCAGAGGCAGGATTTATCTGTGACTACCTCATGTATCAAAAGCGAATAGCTCAGATAGAGTCTTGGTTAAAATGTGAAGAAGATTCTAGGGTGCATGGGTTCGTTAATAGTAATGGCACTATTACAGGGCGTATGACACATAACAGTCCTAATTTAGCACAGGTTCCTAGCAGTAGTTCTCCTTATGGAAAGGAGTGCCGCGCTTGCTGGACTGTTCCAAAAGGATATAAATTAGTTGGTATTGATGCCAGCGGTCTTGAGCTAAGAATGCTTGCTCACTATCTTAATGATGAGGATTACACTAATGAAATCGTTAACGGAGATGTCCATACAGCTAACCAAAGATCTGCGGGACTTGAATCAAGAAGTCAGGCTAAGACTTTCATCTATGCCCTCCTATACGGAGCAGGAAATGAAAAGCTTGGAACAGTGGCTGGAGGAGGTGCAAAGCTTGGTGCAAGACTTAGAAAATCATTCTTCGATAATCTTCCATCATTCAAAGCTCTTACGACTAGAGTTACAGCAGCGTCTTCAAAAGGATACCTCAAAGGACTAGATGGACGTAAAGTTTATGTAAGATCCAGCCACGCAGCACTTAATAGTTTACTTCAGAGTGCTGGAGCTATTGTAATGAAGAAAGCCTTAATGATCTTTAATGAAAAAATCAAAGACATGGACGCTCACTTTGTTGCTAATGTACATGATGAATGGCAGATTGAAGCAGAAGAAATGTGTGCAGACACTGTAGGTAACTTAGGTGTTGAAGCAATTATTCAAGCAGGTATCGAACTTAATTTAAATTGTCCACTAGATGGAGAGTATAATGTCGGAAGCAACTGGTCGGAGACACACTAATGCCTGAGATGATAGAAGAAGAGGAAATATATTTTAGATTAAAAGACAGCGAGGCAAGTGAACTTTTCTTAGCTTATGATTACGGCCCTGAAAGCTGGAGAATAGATAAAAATGGAATTCGCTGGGTGTATGTAACCGAAAATATGTGGGTGTCAGAACTAGGAGGTTGGGAAGAATGGTAAATAAAATTAATCCAAAAACAGGTAAGCCTTATTACTATAAAGACAATCCTGCAACTGTTAAGGCTAGGGATGCCCGAAGGATGTGGGTAAACGGAAAAGAAATATCTAAACTACATCCGCTTCACAAGCCGGGAAGATATAAAACTTTAGGCGAGGCAGCATTTAGTTCTCTAAAAGGGTATGAAACCATTAAAAGCGGTTTTATTTATATAATGCACAATCCAGTTTTTCCGGGCTGGGTCAAGGTTGGTATGGCTATTGACGCTGAAGATAGGATAAAACAATTTCAAACTGGATCTCCCTATAGAAACTATTCACTTATAAAGTCTTATAAAGTTTCTAACAGGCGCGAAGCCGAAGCTAAAGCTCACGAAGCTTTGACTGTTGAGGGGCGTGGACGCAGAGGCGAGTGGTTCTACATGGGAGCCAATGTAGCCGTTGACGAACTTGATAAATTATTTCCTGCTGGAGAACAACTTGAACTCTTTGAATAACCTTGTATCAGATATATACGATACACTGGAGCCTCTTTGTGACGGCAATAGTATAGATATACCCGACGAGCTAATAGACGAATTGGGAGATAATATAAAAGCTGTATTTAAGCAGTGGCAGAATGTGCCTGAAAGGAACAAAAAGTTTACACTTAGAATGTCTAACGTGGGCCGTCCTGCTAGACAACTATGGTATGAGAACAAAGCTGGTGCTAGTGGAAGAGGAAGTATAGAACCATCCACCTTCATCAAGTTTATGTATGGTCATATACTAGAAGAGGTGCTACTTTTCTTGGTTAAGATCGCAGGCCACGAGGTCAGCGACTGTCAAAAAGAAGTAAAGGTTAAGGGCATATCTGGTCATATGGACTGTAAGATAGATGGTGAGGTAGTGGATATAAAGACGGCTTCTGGCAGGGCCTTTCAGAAATTCTCTAATGGTACCCTACCAGAGGACGATCCCTTTGGTTACATAGCCCAGCTATCTGGTTATGAAGAAGCTGAAGGTACAGACAACGGAGGTTTTCTTGTTATAAACAAAGAGACAGGAGAGTTAGCTTTTTTCCAACCTGAAGAGCTTGACAAAATCAATATAAGCTCTACAATAGATAGACTACTTTCAACTTTGTCAATTGACACCCCGCCAGAGAGATGTTATAGTCCCACCCCTGATGGTAAATCAGGCAATATGAAGCTTAATAAGGGCTGTAATTACTGCTCTTACAAGTTCGATTGCTACGCTGATGCTAATAATGGAAAAGGCTTACGGGTATTTAGTTATGCCAAGGGGCCTGTGTACATGACAGAAGTTAAATCTCTCCCAAGAGTTACGGAGATTACTGATGAACTCTAAAGTATGTAAGAAAATATCCCGCCAAGCCGACGCAATACTTTTTGATTGGTTGAAAACTCTAGTGCCTGAAGAAGATCATGATAAAATAAATAAAAATAATTTTAAGCAATACTTGCCTGAAGCTAATTACTTTTATGCTAACAACTCTATAAGACTAAGTTTCTACAGCCCTCAGTGGGTTAGGAAACAACTCAAAAAGTTTGTTAAGCTTGGTTTGCGGATAGAAGATACAACTATGTCTGATTTAGAAAACTATGCAAAGCGGGGAGTAAGTCATTAGTACTAAAAAGAAAGCCCCTAGCGGTTGGCGCAAACCTAGAGTACCTCGCCCAAAGCTTGTAAAAAAAGACGGTAATAAATACGATTCTATCTGGGAAATGTTATTACATGAGTCTATTTTAAAAGATTGGGAACACCATACAGATTTAGTTCCTTATATTATAGAGCATAAATACGAGCCTGACTTTGTTAGAAAGATAGGTAGAAAGAAGATCCTGCTTGAATCTAAGGGAAGGTTCTGGGACTTCCAAGAGTACAATAAGTACATCTGGGTTAAAAAGATCTTGCCTAAAAATACTGAACTGGTATTCTTGTTTGCTAATCCTTCAGCCCCTATGCCGGGAGCCAAGCGCCGTAAGGACGGCACTAAAAGATCTCATGCGGAATGGGCAGAGGCTAACGGCTTCAGATGGTTTAGTGAAGAAACAATACCAGATAGTTGGATTGATCCTAAAGCCAGAGAATCTGAAGATTACAAGAAGAGAAATGACAAGCTTGATTTGGAAATGCAATGAGTATTGATAATATCACTCCACAGGAATGGAATAGAATGGCATTTAAGACTATAGAAGACGCTGCACCCAAAGAACATTTCTACTATGATGACGAAGACAACGAACCCAACCACCATCCAAGGTTCTCTGAGGAGGCTATGGCTAAGAGCTACGATGTAGTTAACCGACCAGAGCATTACAACAATGGCAGTATGGAATGTATTGAAGCTATCCAAGGTATGCTGACCCATGATGAGTACATTGGGTACTTACGCGGAAATGCCTTGAAGTACATGTGGAGGTTTAGATACAAGGGTAAACCTGTAGAAGATCTGCGTAAGGCTCGTTGGTACGAAGAAAAGTTAATTAATTATTTATTGGAGCATCCAAGTGAGCAGCTACGATAGAAAAGCTGAGAGGGTTGCTAGGTTTAATAAAAAGAAACAGTCCAAGAATAAAGCTAGGACTAGGGGCTACAGAAAAGAGCAGTTAAATGAAAAGGATGATGAGTATGACATCAAAAATTGGCAAGCAGGATTATCTAGGGATTCAGATTGATTACGATTTAGAAGATACTCTTAATAATTTTTCTCTGGAAACAATAAAAGATAGATACCTTTGGAAAGATGAAACACATGCCCAAGAAGCCTTCGCCAGAGCATCGGTCTACGGTGCAACGTATCAAGGACATACTGACTACAATCTTGCACAGCGACTTTACGACTACGCAAGTAAGAGTTGGTTCGGTTTTAGCACTCCTATACTTAGCAACGGGGGAACCACTCGTGGCCTCCCTATTAGCTGTTTTCTTAATTATGTTCCTGATTCAAGGCGTGGCCTATCTGACCACTATGATGAGAACATTTGGTTGGCAAGTGGAGGTGGAGGCTTGGGTGGATATTGGGGTGATGTTAGAAGCAACGGCGTTTCTACTGCTAACGGCAGTCAGTCTACTGGTAGCATCCCTTTCATGCACGTAGTGGACAGTCAGATGCTGGCCTTCAACCAAGGTGTAACCCGTAGGGGGTCATATGCAGCGTACATGGACATCAGCCACCCAGAGGTGGAGGAGTTTATTGCTATGCGTAAGACTACTGGTGGGGACTTAAACCGTAAGTGTCTTAACCTACACAACGGTATTACAATCACAGATGAGTTTCTTACAGCCGTTAAGAATGATGACCAGTGGCGTTTAGTTGACCCCAAGTCTAAGCAGGCAATCAAGACTGTATCAGCAAGAGACTTATGGTGGCAGCTAGTGCATACTAGAGCAGAGACAGGTGAACCATACATTGTTAACCTAGATCGCTGTAATGAGGCTCTACCGGAGGAACAGAAGGAGCTAGGGCTACAGGTACGCCAGAGTAACCTATGCTCTGAGATTACCCTACCGACCAGTGAGTCACGCACAGCAGTGTGTTGTTTGTCCAGTGTCAACCTAGAGTACTTTGATGACTGGAAGGACGATGAGCAGTTTATTGATGATCTAATTACCATGTTAGATAACACCATTGAACACTTCATTGATAACGCCA
>Ga0208898_1000661_pt1 | contig 25763 bp, 40 predicted proteins | sample VirMetDEL_Mar_4_FD_184513 | JGI IMG/M metagenome (GOLD analysis project Ga0208898, IMG submission 184513) | Aqueous microbial communities from the Delaware River and Bay under freshwater to marine salinity gradient to study organic matter... | ecosystem: Environmental > Aquatic > Marine >...
ACATCTCTTTTTTCGGCTAAGTACGTATCTACAACTTCGTTGAACTCTTCTCGTGTAGCTACTAACTCTTGTTTAACGAATGACCCTATCCCCAGAATGCAGTAACAGCCGTTGTCTGGCTGCACATGATCAAGCAGGTCAAGGTATTTCATAATCCTACCGTTGTATTTTGTTTATAAACTTTTCAATGTTTTTCCTAGTTTGCTCGTTAGGTAGGCATTCGCCGGTGAACCAGTTATATACCGTTTGTCTGGAGACCCCTAGACGCTCAGCCACATGCGATACAGGCACATTATATTTAATGCACTCTCTACCTAGCTTCACGCCTAGAGATTTAATACTTGCAGACTTGTTGAGCGAGACTAGTTTGACTGAATAGCCGTAACTCATTGGTCTTCGCTACCCCACGCACTAATAACATCAGCAAGAGCACCAGACTCCTCTTGGACAACTGGTTCTTCTTTCTTCTTTACGCGCTTCTGGGGTTCTTCAACTACTTCGACTTCAACTTCGACGGGTTCTGGTTCTTCACTGCGTTCAATCTTTGGCTCTTCAGGCTTACTTTCCAAAGCTTTCTGCTGACCAAGATCGTTTTGCCCAACACTGATCTTCACGTATCTCTCAGTCTCAGGCTTATCTAGTGCTGCTTCAATCAAGTCATATTCTTCGTCGGTGACACGGCGCACAGGTGCAAAGTAAAGCTCCATGCCAGCGGCATCAGGGTCATAGGCTATCTTCGTAACCACAGTATCCGGAGCCTCGCCGTTGGAAAGCAGGTATTTAACGTAGGCTTCAAATGGGTGCTTGTTACCCGCGCTCTTACCAAACAATGATTTAGCAGGGATGTTGATCTGGTATACGTCACCCGATTTATCCCCCGCTAGCATAATTGCTAAGCTACGCTTGAACCTACACGCTTTGCTCTGTCCTTGACCAGAGCCGGGCTGATTCTGCGGGCAGTTTACGCAGTTCGCATTCTGCGGCTCAGGTGCATCTGGTTCTGGTTTATCTGCTGCATGTGACCAGCATACTGGCAAAGTTACAACGCCCTCTTCTTCTTTCTTGGCGTCATATTCTTCTTTGTAATAGTTACGAGACACGCTGGGTAGCATGTTGATTACGATGGCTTCAAACTCGTCACGGATTGGTTCTCCCACAGGCTTACCGTTAATAAGCTTTGTGAATGTGCCCCTTGCATTGGTTTTGATTCTTCTACTGTAGATCGTGTTCTGGCTGCTTAACTTCTGCGCCAGCGAACTCTTACGGTTGCTTGGTGCAGCTACAGCGTTATCGTTCTCGAAAATAGATACTTCGTTTGACATATAGCTCGCTCCTATTTAGCGGATGGTTTGATCACACGGATAACGTGTGTTTGTTTTGCTTGCAGTCCTGCTGGCACGGTATCAGGGTTTTCTTCTAGGAACTCCCTCATGTTGCTGTTATGAATGCGCTTCTCTAGCAAATGAAAAGCACCGTGCTCCTCGACCATTTTGTAGAACTGTTCCCAGTCGCTAGTCCAGTAGCTAGATTGGACGCGCCTAGATATAGTGCCGAACTCAGTTTTTAAACTGTCTACATTTTGTTCTGCACAAAGCTCAAGCATTTTGTCTGTGATCTTAACTTGCAGTTCTTTTAGCTTTTTGATTTCTTCCTCTTTCTCTCGAATGCCTTCCCGCAAAGTCATGTAGTCCTTAGCCATGCGGTCGGCTGTGTATAGGTTGCTCATCGCTCCTCCAGATTACGTTAGGGGGATGGCAAGTTTAGTTTAACATTGTACAATGTCAAGTAATTATTTCTTGTTTGTAGAGATCGACTATCTTGTTATGGTTGTCTATGTTTGACCTCAACATATAGTACAGACGAGTCTCAACGTCACTGCCGCACACATGCACTATGGTCATTGGGTTGTGTTGGCTCGGTCTGTTTATGCGGGCGTTTGCCTGAAGGTAGGTTTCTACACTCGTGACTGGGGCATACCAAATAACGGTGTTAGCCGCAGTCAGGGTCAAGCCATGAGAAGCGGCTTGAGGTTGGATAATTAAAACTCTGGGTTGATCTGTTTCTTGGAATTTTTTAATTATCTCAGCACGTTTGTTAACCGACACCTTGCCGGATATCACTTCACTGGTTATCTTGTTATTAGTAAGAAACTCTTGCAGCAATTCTATAGTGTGCGTAAAAGGCACAAAAACTAAGACCTTGTGGCTAGATTCTTCTATTACTTCTTGTACTACCTTAAGCCTGTTTTTAACGTCGAACTCTATAACTTCTCCATCGTCCGTATACACAGCACCGCCGGAGATTTGTAGTAGTTTGTTTAAGTTAGTAGCGGCGTTGACGGAGGTAACTTGTTCACCGTCCGCCTCCATAATCATGCGCTTCTTAAGCAGGTCGTAGTATTTTTCTTGTTGCTTTGTAAGCGGAGCCTCCCTTTCTACATAGGTTACGGGAGGTAGGTCTAGGCATTGCTCTTTCTCAAACCGGATCGCAGGTTGAAGCATTTGGTGTACGGTCTTATCAGCAGTGGACTTAGGCTTCCATATGTACTGTGACAACTTATACATCACCATATCTCGGAACTGACCAAAGTATTTTGGCGTGCCTTCTGGGTTGACTAGTTTACCAAGACCGAACGCATCTACTGGAGACTGCGCTGCCGGTGTGCCTGTAAGCATCCATAGCCAGTCGATGTCTCTCATGATGTCATACAGAATCTTCCATCTATTTGTCTGTACGTTTTTATACGCATTAGCCTCGTCCACAACGACTAGGTCAAAGCCACCGTTCTTTATCTCTTCTTTGACTACACCTACGCCATCAAAGTTAATGATTACAAACTCGCATCCTGCTTCGATTATTTTCTTGCGCTGGCCAGACGTGCCATGCGCTACGGAACAACTACGGTGCATAGCAAAAGTAAATAAGTCTTGCTGCCATGCAGACTTCATAATCGACAACGGGCAAATTACAAGCACGCGCTTTATAAGCCCAAGTTTCATGAGGTAGTCAGCCGCCCAGATGACTGAGGCTGTCTTACCAGTCCCTTGTTCGTTAAAACAAAAAGCTCGTTTGTGTACAGTTAAGAAGCTAGCTGTATCTCTTTGATGGTCGAATGGTTTGTATTTACCTGTCCATTCGTAGTCACGCTCTATGGGAGAAGGTATGTTCTTTACTTTGAGTGAAGCCAACTGCTGGCATTCTTCCAGCCCCCAGTTGACCGACACCTTGAATATGCCGTCCTCTTCTTCTGTTACTTCGCAATTTTGTATTTTCTCTGCAACTAAATGTGGTCTCTTTGTCTTTAAGACCAACTCCTTGTTATCTATTAATCTCATTTACGCTTACGCTCACGCTTACTGGTTTCGGACACTAGGTTACCCTTAGAGTCCCGTTTGAAGGATCGGTTCCGTGATTTGCTCTCGACCCTAGTGCCGTCAGAGTTCTTACCGCCCTTATCCATAGCTTTCTTGTGAGCTACATCTTTGCCATCACCTTTCTTAACTCGGCCTTCTTTCTCAGCCTTACGTCGAGCAGCGTTGCGCTTGGCACGTTTTTTCTTCTGCTCTTCAGTGCCTTGATAATTGTCGTATTCTTTCCTGTAATTGCGTTTCTTGACTGCCATGTTTATCTCCCACGGTAGTGTTCACAAGATTTCACTGGGCAAAAGCCGCAAAGCGGCCCACTGTTTGCGTTCCACACGCCTTCCTCTTCGGCAACTGCTAGTCTTTGTAGCGGCTCCTCAAACGTGGCGTAGTATGATTTGTGTAGTTTTCGGCTGTGTTTCTTATTTATAAAGTCGTTACTGATTACATATACCAACGCAGACTTAATTTCTTGCACTTCTGGGAAATGAGTAAAAGTAGCCGCAGCCATTATGTCTAGCTGCGTAGTGTCAGCGTACTTAGCGTTCTTGCCTGTTTTGTAGTCAACGATTATGGCCTTGTCTTCATTTACTATGAGCAAGTCAACAATGCCTCTGAACCACACATCTTTAGCCATAAACTTGGTTGGTTTGTACTCTTTGCCGTCAAAAGCAACACCAAACTTTAATTCGCAATGCTTCTCTCCTTCCAAGCTGTTAAGTGCGTCTAGCATTCGATTAAGAAAAGAAAATTTCTTAGGTACTTCCTCGCCATCCCTAATATACTTTTCGGCTGCTTTATGCACCTCATTACCATATCGAGTAGCTTCGTTGCCGTAGTCTTTAACGTCTTTAGCTACCTTCAAGTGGTAGTATTTTTTAGGGCATTGTTCAAAAGTTTTAATACTACTGTAAGACCAAGCTGTCACAATCTATCCTCATATTCGCTAACAGGTGGTATGCCTGACTCGGTTAACATGCCTTGCTTGATAAGCTCCTGACGGTTAATTTCGTGAGCTACCGCAATCTCTTTTTTATTTTGCCCAGTGTACGGAACCGCCAATCGTTCTTTGACAAGGAGTTTCGTAATAAATCCTTTTCCCGTTTTGAACTCGCCCAGAAATCTTCCAAACTTTCCTTTCTCTTTTGTTGTGAGCGCATATGTTCTTCCCACGATGAGAGCCTTTTGAACGTAGGCTTTTGCGAGCAACCCATGAGCTTTACCTGCCTTATTTCTTTGCCTGCATTCAGGCGTGTCAATTCCGTATAAGCGAATACGCTGATTGCGAAGCCAAACGTCAAAACCAAGATCAATATCCACATCGACTGTATCTCCATCTACGACTTTAACTATTGTTGCTTTGTATTCGTACATTTACTTTATACCTGTATAAAACACATGCTTGTGTATGTTAGTTGTAACCTGTCCCGTGTATGCCCACTCGGGAAATACCTTTGTACTATGGTAGTGCGTTGCACCCCCTGTGATATCAGGAATCAAACCACTCAGATGCACTATGTATATCGCATCGCGCCAAGCTTTCTGGTCGTGCGGGTCTTCTGGTTTGCCATCACAGTAGAAGCTGAACTGGCACATGTTGCGGATCGGGTTACCGTTCCAGTAGTAACCTTGTTTGACTACATCACACGCATTGTCTGGGTAGCGGGGGTCTTCGATTCTGTTTCGTATGACATGAGCGACTGCAATCTGCCCAGCGTCTGGTTCACCTCTGGCCTCAAAGTAGATAGCTAGGGCTACGCACATTAACTGACTCACCATACTACTTCTCCTCTACAATTTTCTCCCTAAGCACAGCGTCTATCCAATGCTTACACCACGGGCAGAACCAACCTTTACGAAAAGCTCTTGGGTGCTCATCGCCTTCTTGCTTTTCAACGTAGCCAAGCACTTCAAGCATCTTCTGACCGCACTTACACTTCTGTTCCAACTCTTTATACACACTAGTCATAAATACTAAAGGTATCTACGGGATTAATTGTTTCCAAAACTATACCCTCGATAAGCATAGCTTCCTTCTTGGGCATTACTTGTATGCCGTTAGGCGTAACTTCAACTAAGCAATGTGCTATTAGCGTATCGTTGGCTAGATATACCGCCTCTTCTATTGCTGCTTCCGGATCAGTAAATAATGTAGCCATGTCAGTGTATAGTTCCTGATATAAATAGTTCTTCTATGAGCTTCTCTAACAATAAATAAGTAGGTTTTTCTAAAACTAAATAAAACTCTTCTTGCACATCTTTTCCGATTGCGTAGTACAGCACACCGTACGATTTACCGCTCTGGGCTGATAAGGTCGTAACTAGATCAGAAGCTTTATCGAAGTCATCAAGTAGATATACATCACTCATCAATATCGCCTGTGTCTTCCAAAAAACGCTCAATTTCTTCCAAAGCTTCTGTAAGTCTTTGGACTAAAAGAATTATTTCTTCTAACTCATGCTGATCTAACTCTAGTGTAACTCTCATAAGCTCCTCAAATTCAGTGCGTGCCCACAAGGATAAAGGCACGACTAGCCTTAGCGCGGCTTCTTCGACACATGCAGGAGTTGGAGGACACACTATGTTGTCGTAGGCTCCTCATGTGTTGCGGGTGTTTCGGCCAGAATAATGAAGACATAAAAACATGCCTGCCCACCGCCCGCTGGGGCATTTCGGGGTTAACTCAGTAAACCCCCCGAAACCTAACATTCTCCGTAACTTTTGGCGTAGCCCCCTTCGCAGTCTAGGGGCAAGCCTTCCGCCCATTCAGGGCATATTTTCATACATTCCTCTACATACGCCATAGCCTTGTTCGCTTCTGGCTCTAGGGCTATGCAACCTATCGCATCGTGTACAGTCATTACCACTTTATATCTCTTAGAAACACGTAACAACTGCTCTCCAATCACTATTCTGGCTAGGGCTTGGCACACGTTCTCGATGACCTTCCCTCCGTATATCCTGTTAGCTATAACCGCTCTGCCGCGCCGAGTGTCATATACTAGCTCGTCGTCGCTTTGCCGTAGGTTAGGGTACTTTATACTTAAGCCGTTAGGCATAACAATGCCCTTATGGCCCGTGACTTGCAGTACGCCATCTTTGCCCAGCGGAGAAGTGTGGTTTTTCATTATGGCCTTAAGAGCATCATTCGCCTGATACCACAGCTTTGGTATCCGACTGTACGTCTTTCTATATACCTTTATGATCCGCTCGCATTCTTCAAGCTCTAACTCTACCCCGAAGTTCTTAAGCTGTAGCTGAAACTTCTGCGCTCCCATGCCATATCCCGCCCCCAGAATAGTGGTCTTGCCAACAAACCTCTCTTCTTTAGTTATCTGGTCTACGGGTTTGTAGTAGATATTTGAGGCCATGATGCTGTACACATCGTCCCCTCGGGCGAATGCGTCCACCAAATCATTCTGCTCGGCTAGCCACGCCAACGTGCGCGCCTCGATCTGAGACAAGTCACAGTCAATGAATACGTAGCCTTCAGGGGCACATATAGCTTTCTTCAGAGCAGAACCACGGGGCAGATTCTGCATATTGATCTTCTCGTCGCCTCCCCACCGGCCTGTGTGCGCCGCGTAATACCGCAGTGGTATGGGCAGTGGGCCTCGGTCAGCTATCGCCATAAACCGCTCTGTGCGCGTCTCTTCTATCGTAGACCGGACTCCTAACCTAGCAGCCACCAGTGCCTGAACATAGTCATTCTCGTGCTCTAACAAGGCCCTGAACTCCTCGTCAGTCTTGGCGAAAGCGTACGTCTCTTTACCGGTAGTAGGGCTGACCTTCATCGGCGGCTCTACACCAAACTCCTTAAGCAGATCAGCGAACTGCGGGTTACTGCGTAACTGCGTCTCCTCATGGCGTACCTTCTCCATAAGCTCCTGCTTTTTCATCTTTATCTCGTCCAGATGGTCTTGCAGTATGCTCTTGTCTAGCACCAAGCGCGGCTCTGTGAACATTCGTAACGTCAGATCAATCAGGTTGAGTTCAAATATATTGAAGTCCAACTTCTTCATCAGGATAAGGAACAGCTTGTGAGTAAGCTCCACGTCCTGAATACAGTATTTGCCATACTGTTCAAGCTCTGACGGGCTAAAGTCCAAACGTCTTTTCCCAATGTTATCAACGACTTCCGTACCTTTTTTGCCCAGTTCGTAGTATTCGCTTAGAGCGGATAGGCTACCCCCAACTTCCACGGTGTGGATTGACCGCGCCATAGACAGCGTGTCTGCTATTCTTTTGGGTCGGATTGTGAATAACCAGTTAAGCACAGCCATATCAAACTTGGCGTTGTGCGCCACGGCTATGCTGTTAGCCCAGTCAAACGTGTCCAGAAAATCTTGCGTCTTTTTGAATGTGCCGCTAAACCATTGCGTAGGTTCATAGTTACGTTTTACGGCTACGCCAATAACCTCAAACCGGTCATCGCGTACGTACTCTTCTGTTGTCAGTTTGTTGAAGCCGTACTGTTTGTCGTAGTACGTCTCGAAATCTATGACCAATACATCCATGCCCTTCGTTCCCTTTGTTCTACCATTCTCTATCTGTACTACTATCATCGCCGAACAAACGTTCCATCACGACTCGTGTAAACGTATCGGCTTGGACTTCTTCGAGTTTACGTTTGAAGCGGTGTCGTTCTTCTTCCGTTATGAACCCGCCGCTTTTGTTTTCGTCAAGCACGATGCCTATCAACTTATCCCACCTCTCTTTAGGTTTGTGGTTAGTTGGCATTTGCGGCATGAGTATGTCGAACTCTTCGGGATGGCTTTCCATGCGCTTAAGCATGATCTCTAAGCCCTTATTCATTGCCCATATCCCAGTACATGTAAGTCGAGCCTTTGTGTTGGATAAGGCATAGATAAGATTTGCCGTCACATATCTCGCACCAAAAACGAATCACCACCCCGTCTCTTCGCGGGCTAGGGTTTCCGGTTAAATCTGTACCTGATACGACCCCATCATGCGTAGACTTTGTGTAGACCCCTACGTCCCAATCTTCCTCACGGAAAAAAGTTTCAACAGAATCGTGGTGTAGTTCCTGTGCAGTGCAGTGCGGGCAGGCTATATGGATGGTTGATGGCGGGTAAGTACGGCCGCCTTTAGGAATTGGTATCTCGTCGGATTTGTATGTAGTCAAGTGTGGCCTCCAGTTCATGCAGGTTGTTTTCGTTTATGACAAGGGCTTTACCCCAAGCCTTCTCGATGTTAGCAAGCTCTCGTTTTTGCAGTTCTGTTGGTTTGTTATTACCGGCCTTGCATTCAATACCAATAAACATACCGTAGTAACAGCAAACGACATCGGGAACACCGGAGCGACCCATGCCGTACGTGGCGGGAAAAAAGTAATAGGCGTCTGCTTCCTTTAGGATTGAGACTACTTTGTTCTTAACTTTCTTTTCGGGAGTGAGAGCCATCCAGAAAGGATAACTGGGATATTAGACTTTGTAAAGACAAAAAAAAGCCCGCACATGGCGGGCTACAATGGAGATAACCTAACAATTGTTAGGTAGTCTGGATCAGTTATTCTTCCTCTTCGTCCTCTTCTTCATCTAGGTCAAGTTCATCCAACCACCACTTGCGTCCGTAATCTTCATCACCTACGCGGTTCGGGTCATCCGGTATTGTACGCCAATCGTTATACACTCTGCCCATCGTCAGTCTCCTGAATGTCTTTTAATATCTCACGCTTTAATCGCTTGCGATCTTCGGGTGAACAATTCGACACTATACGTATGTCCTTAAGTCCAAGCTTGTAAGAGCTGGGTTGCCAGTACAGTGCAGCTTCTGGGTCAGTGACAAGCATGTACTGCCACTTCTCCCCGTCAATGTCTAAGTAGAAGGATTCACCTTTCATCATCGTTCTCCTTCATTCTCATGTGCATCACCCTAGCCAACGCTTCACGCATGGCTTTGGTGTAGTTAGGTTCTTGTTTGTAAAAGTCTACTACCTCACGCGGTAACCGCATGTTCACATGAACCAGCGGCTCCTTTCTTTCTGCTTGCTTTCTTTCAACTTCATTCATGATAATCACCTACGAGTACAAATAAATCTGGTTTGTCTTTGTAACCTATACCGACAGCAAAAGTCCCATCGTCCAACAGCTTCAACATGCCCAACTGCGATCTCATTTTTGTCGGCATTTGATCTAGCGGGTACACAGTGTTGTTTCTCCCACTGCGAGCCACGCAATACTCATCGGTAAGCCACACTGCGGTGCTTTGCGAACTTTGTGTTACGCTAGTAACGACTTCCGCCTCGTCATACGTATCCCTTAGTTTGTCTAAGTCACCCTTAAAGTTTGCTTCCCGCAGTATTGGTTTGTAGTGGTCGAAATTCTGCATGATATACGGAGCCAGACACTTTAGAGCAGCCGCGATATCGTTCCATTTGTAACGAGCTTCTCGATCCTCTCTATCCATCCGCCGCCGCATGCCCCTACTATGCACTTGCAGTTGTTCAGGTAAACTCAACGGTTTGAAGTAACGCTTAATGTCTTTCCTGAGCTTGGCAGAGGATAAGCTTGCTATATGGTCTTTACGCTCCATCGCTTTACGTATCTTTTCGTTACGCAACTCCATTGTTTGGTCATATAGATTGATTGTTACCCATCCGACTGTCGTGCCATCCATCAAACAGTTTACGTTCGTAACAGCATTGTTATGATTGTCGTCCGTAATCTGCCATTCATAGTGCGGGGGTAAGTCTGATACCGACTCCACAAACAGCCAAGCGATCTGTGCATCTGTGTCGAAATCATGCTCCACAGGTTCGCCGTTATTGGCTTGCCTCAAATTTTCATCTAGCCCATGAGTTTCCAAGTAAGCAGTGGAGCCATTTAGCTCTATGCCCTTACCTGCAAGTATTTCCCTAGCCTCTCTCAAAGTAATATGTTTCATGTGTCCTCCTACCAATCAAATTGTCCAAGTATCTTGTCTACCTTCGTTTTCATGTTCTCACGTTGGTAGTCGTACGCTTTCAGCTCTTCGACATCTGCGGATAGCAGCGTTATCTCTAGCTGTTTACGAGCACCCTCCAGTTCAGGGTCTCCTGTTATGTTCATATGCTTAAGTAAATCGCACAGCTCCTGTGCGTTATCAACGAACGTACTGTGGATGCGTTTCTTAGGCGCATCATCGTCATCAGTAGCAGCAAGCTTGTCGCTCATGTGCAAGAGTAGACTGTGCAGTTTTTCCCACGGCTTCTTCATTGCTTCGGCTAACTGGTCTTGCACCTCGGCATCGCAAGCCTCCATTACATCCTTAACCTCTGCATTGTTCGCATCAAGACAGAAGTGCCCGCTTGCAGGTACTGGCTTACACCGATACTTGAACTTGTACCGCGCAGCGATCTCGCTAGGGTCTGGGTACAGGTCAGGGTTAGCCATCGCGCCCAACTCCTGCATGGCGATTTGTATCTCGCTTGCAAATCTGGGTACGAGTGTATTCACAAGCTTGTCGAAATGTGCCTCATGCTTCTTCATTTCCTCCTTCCACTCAAAGAAGTAAGTCATAGGCAGCAGCCTCGCGCCTTGATCCTCCCACGGTAGGGTTACTTTGTTGTTCCAAGTCCGTACCTTAGCAGCGTACTTGTTGATCTCGGATGCAAGCGTAGTGCCTGCCATTATGTCCTTCTCTACACGAACCGCCATGCTGTTCGCATTGTTAAGCTGAGCCAAACGCTCCGCTTGTTGCTTGTCTTTACGCTCAGTTCCCCAAGTGGAAATGTTCAACGTAACTAGCATTGCTCTTTTATGAATACCCATAGTGTTATCTCCATTAGCTAACAATTGTTAGGTTATCTAGGTTTATGATTCAGGCTTGCCTCTCATCTTGCCAAGCCCGTACAATTCTTCACTCATCAGTTCAAAACGAACTAGTCCTACTTCCGCAGGTGCAAGCTTGTACACATGATGCGTCTCTTCTTTGGTAGACCAGTTGGTCTTGTGTTCGTAAACCTCGCAACCGCAATCATGTATCATGTTTACAATAGCCCCCGCTTGTTCCGCCTCCATAACGAACTTGCGGTCATTAAACTCAAACAATACTTTCATATGTCCTCCGATACGTTTATCGTCTTACCCACAGGGGCAGTTATCTTTTCCTTGTTTGTGATCATCCACAGAACTGGTGCAGTCCAAGTACCCCAATCATATATCTCACCATCAGTCAGCATGATCACCGCATCAGGTTTGATACCTTTCTCCTTCAAGTATTTACATACGCAGTTAGGATCAGTGCCGCCACCTCCGTATATATTCATAACGTCAGGAGCATTGGTAAAATTGTCAGCGGTATACTCTTCGTGGAACCCGACACTACCATCCCAATCGATCAAGTGAATCTTCTCGATGCGTACCATCTTAGCGATAGCCACCATTTCACTTGTTGCTTTGACTAGCCTACCCTTGTGGTGCATTGAGCCGGATGCGTCCCGACAGAACGCTACCTCTTTGACACTCTCGCCTACCAACGTGGGAAGATAGTCTCCTTGATGCAAGAACCTACGGTTAGGTTTACGCCACGAACTCTCTTGCTTATCAGTGCATGACATCTGAACAAAGTCTCGAAACTGCCGCTTCCAATTGACTTTGCTTGTGACTAGGTCTTTAAGTCCAAGCTTGTCATGTCCTTCGCCCTGACCTGCCGCATCGTCCATCTTCTTTGCAGCCATCATGCCTTGCCGTATTGCTTGCTTGACATCGCTTTCCAGTTTCTGGGCTTCCTTCTCGGTCATCTCCTTAGCGGCTTCCCAATCATGGGCATCGAACCCGCCGCCTCCGGCATCGTCCCCATCACCGGCATCGGTTTCCCCATCGTCGCCCTCTCCGCCTCCACCGTTTTTGGCTTTGGCTTGCAGGATTCTGAATACCTCCATCACGGTCTTGCCGAGATACTGCTCATCGTACAAACCGACTACCTTTCCGTCCTTACGTGGAAGAGCGATAAGTGTCTCTTCCGGGTCGGCCAATACGAGCTTACCGTTAATCCAGTAATCACAAGCGGCGTTAGCCAGCTCGTGGTCGATCTCGTGTAACTTCCTATATACAGATAGATGGCGCGCAGCTTTGTGCATATTCTCGTGGCAGAGAATGAACCCACAGGATTTCTCCGGTTGATCAAAGCTGAACACGAACTCAGGGTTGTACCACTCGTTGCGGCCATCGGTCATAGCAGTCGGCACGTCCGTAGTTAGATGCGTTTTGCCAAGCATCATCACGCCGCTTAGCCCTACGAACATACGGCTACGCATCAGGCCGATCTTCACTTTCTTGAACCGTCTTATCGGTGCTTGCATAGTGTTATCTCCATTAGCTAACAATTGTTAGGTATTACAGAAGGTCTTGGTTCTCAGCACACCAGTGAGCGAACGCCTCACACTCGAAAGCGAACTTCATCTTCTTCTTATGCTTGGCTAGGTTAGAGCAGAAGATTGCCTGCCACTCCAAGTCAACTCTCGCCAAGTATTGAAGTACAGGAGGTAGCGTGTGTTGCTCCACTTTCTCCAACATACCAAAGCTCATTACGGCGATTGCGCCTTCGTCCTCTGGGACTCTTGCAGTTAAAGGGTTAGCCACAATAGTCTCAAAACGATCAAGGCTGTCTTGGTGACGAATGTAGGAATTCAGGCTCTCCGCAGCAGAGAAGCCAACCGTACCTTGCATGGCAGCAAGCAGACTTTCTTGGTCGTACTTGTCACGGTTATCAATGATGGTGCATACCTTCTCCAGTGTACGCGGAGAACACACTGCGTTTTGTGGTACGTTCGGATTGAAGATGAACTCGTTACCATCCTGTCCTTCATCGGTATAAGACGCTAGACACTGCGGGTGTTGGTCAACCCAAGCTAGTGCAACGTGACAGAGATCTTTTAGTACAGCGTAGTTATGTATCCACTCCTCGGCGGTAGGCTTAGCCAACTCCAAGCGGGTGATACGTTGAATGGTATGAGCTTGCATTGAGTCACCCACACCGTCAGTTTCTAGGTTACCAGTTAGGAAGATATAGGAACCTTCAGGCACTGGCATGTCACCGCATCGGGGATTGTCGATCTCGAACATGGGATGCGTCATGTTCTTCACCGGAGTCATGGCTTTGGGCCACTCGTCTAGCATGATTGCAACCGGCTTCCCAGTGTGCAGACCGAATCGAGCATTGGGATAATAGCGGGTGACCTTCGCTTCATGGTCAATGACCGGCATAGCTACATCGCCCAAGTCCAGATTGGGACAGTCAATGTACGCCGTCGGGAGTCCAGTCCTTCTGCCTATCTCCTTAAGTATTGCGCTCTTACCAATTCCAGGCTCCCCTACTATGTAGTAACGGATTTGCGGGTTAGCAAGAATCTGGTTAACGATCTGCTCGTGGTTCAGCTTTGTTGCGATTTGTACTTCACTCATAGTGTTATCTCCATTAGCTAACAATTGTTAGGTTATCTTGGTTTGTTTACGGGTTTTGGATACAACTTTTATTGTACTATTATATAACATTGTGGTACGAATTTCAACAGATGTACGGATACCTCTGCCGTAATCGAGTACCGGCTTATGCTTACTTTGTTTGTACCTAAGCATTAGTCCTCCCAATATGATCTAAGCTTTAAATAATTACGTGCCCGTTCTGAGCTACTTTTGGTTACTTCCTTAACTACAATGAACCCAAGCTTACTGGCGAAAAACCTACGCCTTCGTTTGTGTTCGTCCATTGATACACCGAGAAGCACTGGCCCCTCTATGTCCTCCACGTAGTAAGGCACATTGTTATGGCGAAACACAGAACCCAAGTCCACTACCGAACCGTCTTTGCGTTTGATCATCTGAAATATTCCTCGTTAGGGTCTTTAGCTACAATGCCAAGCGGTGCATCCACTTCATCGAATATCTCGTCGCGGTACGCCAGTTTAATGCTCTCGCGCACTCTTGCTCGAACTGCTTGGATGGGCATCTTCCAGTTTGCGGTATACTGGCCGTTGACCCATTTCCTGTCATGTGTAGCAGCATTGGCAAAGTAGAATCTCACCAGATCGCCCCAACCTTCCTTGTTCTCCACGTCCTTCATAACATCGCAGCGTTTTAGCTCAGCGTACTGGCCTACGTGCTTCCAACGATCCCGAACCCAACGACGATTCGGCTCCCTCAGTTCATGTTCCACGCTCATAAAAGAGTCTGGGTCTACGATCTTATGTAAAGCGGAGAGGTGCTTTATGAATGGGTCGAACTGTTTGTATATCTCCGCAGCCTTAGATGTATTTATTAGGTGCTTCTTAATAGGCCACGGTTCTGGCGGAGTCATGCCTCCATCTTCTAGCTTAAATATTAAGCTCGCGCCGTCTGGTATGTACCAAGACTGGTTGTTCTTACGGTCGTGTACGTAACACTTGTTATCAGTAGTGTGCATCGTGCAGTGGTAAGGCAGCAGACTAGAAGCAAACCCACACGTTGAGTTGCTTGGATAAGAGTTGTTCACCTCCACGTATCCATTCTCGGTGTAGGTCAACACGTCTGTATCGTACAGACGGCAAGCAATGGCTCTAACCGGTTCGCCTCCGGATTGGGGGAAGCTCATAACCGCGTGCCAGATACTGTAGTGCGTTTTCTTGCGTCCATTTTCTGTGTTGCACAGCGGACGCAGTCCGGCGTTCTTGCCTCTGGTTAAGGGCTTAACAGAATCATAGTGACTCTTGGCACTACGATAGCCGTCCAACATAGGGAAATCAGTAAAGTTATTAAACATAGTGAATCTCCATTACCTAACAATTGTTAGCCTATCAGGAACATAATTACGGTGAAGGCCCAGAACACTGAAACCATAACTACACCACCGACAACTATTCTGGTTACGGTCATAAACACACTCTCCTCTTCATCAGCCCATTTGTGCTGATTGTGCGGATCATGCACGTTAAAGCTCTCGCGGAAGTTATCCTGCTCGTTCATTGTTGTTCTCCTCTGATGGGTCAAAAGCGACCAGTATGTTCTCTGGCATAAAATAAACCGGCTAGTTTCAACTGGTTTATTGCCGCCTCTATGTTGCCAATGGCTGTATGGTAGTAATGTGGTGCAAATGTCGCAGACTCAATCCGACCACTTAGACTTGGACTTTCATCGTCTCCAAACAATAGAGACTCCTGAAACTCCTCCAAAGCTTTAACGGCTTCATCTATATCTTCATATGTTTTCATGCTTCGTCCATCTCCTTCATTATCTTGTAGACAAGGGCCTGTAGCTTGACCCACGAAATGCCAACGTACTCATTGTCGGCGGTGATCTCGAAACCATCGTCCTTTAGGGCTAGCTCCTTAAGCCTAACGACCATAGTCCGCGCCCGTCTGTGGGTAGTCACCTGATTGAATGCAGCTAGCGCACCCAAGTCGGGCATTTTGATATCGCCCAAGTCTAGGTCTGGGGTCTCATGAGTGGGAGGCACTGGGGTCATGTTCGTCTTGGCAATATCTAACGGCCTCGCTTTTGTGATGGTCTCGTTAATCAGCTTGTCTATTTCCTCGGTGAATTGAGCATGCTCCTTCTCGATTTGCTTCTTCCTGCGTCCTTCCTGCATCCTGTCTACACGCGCCTTGCGCTCCGCGTCTGTCATATTATTCCAGTGGTTAATATTGTTGACGGAAGCTTGCAGTGCAAATTGCTTGGTCTTACGACCGTCTTTCTTCTTAGTCATTGTAGTATCTCCAAGACCTAACAATTGTTAGGTCGTTCGCTTAGGGTTTGATTGCTTGAGAATGTTACGCGCATCGTCATGGCTGTAAGCCTGATACGCAGTTTTGCCCATGCATAATATGGGCAGTTCGTGCCGAACATCGCGGTGAGTATGCTTCGCACAATTGATACAGTAATCAAAGTGCTTGGCCCGCTCGGCAGGATACAGTTGGTCGCAAAACACGCATGGTGTCTCGGACAATAGATGTTGTTTGACCTTGCTCATCGGTGGTTGATCCAATGAAGGCGGTTGTAGCAGTGTTTGGGAAGTAAGTAGCGGTGGTGGTTGTTGACCACTCTGCGGCCATTCAAAGCACAGACACTGTTGACCCATGTGTCACGGTCATAGCCTGCAATTGACTGGGAACGCCCAAGCGGAGGACGCTTATTGAATGAACGCCTAGTGTGGCCGTAGAGTGTAAGTGCGTATACGCAACGAATGAGGGTCGCGCATCGGTCACCCATAGATGGGTCAAAGTTTAAGGCTTTGTACTTAATCATAGTGAATCTCCATTACCTAACAATTGTTAGCCTATCGACCAACGTGAAAACGAACGAAAGTAGAAATGTCAGTACCGACACGAGCATGCTCGATCAACCAAGTGCGCGGCCATACTGCGGTTAGCAAGCGTGTAGATTGCTTGCGCGTATCCATCAGAAAAGTAAATCGCATAGTGCGTCTCCATTACCTAACAATTGTTAGGTTATCCAGATTGTTGTGGCGTTATTGCCCGTAACTCCATCTTACCGTTTTTTTATTACCATTGTACCACAAAGTTATAGGAATTGCAAGCCGAGTCAGGATAGGTATCCGGAAAGTTATGAGAGTAAAGTTATAATGTTACGGAAAAGGGCTGTAATGTTATGGGGGGCATAACGGCGTGGTACAGGCTGAAGCCCAGATGTGGCGTGGGTTTGAGACGAATGTGTATTGTATTGTTATAATGTTATGAGAAAATAAGAATAAGAGAGATATAGAGAGGAGAGGGAACTTCCTGTGCTTACATACGCAGAGAGGCCCGTCCTATCCCTCTCTAAGATTAGTTTTTTGGGCATAACATTATAACAATAGGTCTTTTGCCTGATAAATCAAGCAGTTACGGCGTAACAAAGCAAAAACCAAAACGTAACAACGTAACAATACCTTTTCGTGGGCTTCCATCCCCTTCGTAACTATCATGTCCATAACTCTGTATCCACAAGACCTAACAATTGTTAGCTAATCCGGACGCGTTACGCGGTGTCTGGATGCGATGCGTGGGCTTCCGTCCCCTTAATTACTATCACCACCCCGATTTTCGCTCTGGATCGAATCGATCCAGACGACCTAACAATTGTTAGGTCATCGCCAGACGGCATAATTATCACCGGACAAAAAAATCAGAAAAAGTGTACCACAATGATATGATGACTACGTCAGCACCAAAACTAACCGGCCTCGCTGACGGGCCAACTATGTCCGAGGAGGACACACTATGGAAAACGTAACAAAGACCAACAACTCACAGACCCTTGTTTCTACCACTTACACCATTACCGCCGGTGACGTGACCGACCTAATGAAAAACTTGATGGCACTGGGAGCAGACGCCTCACAGGAACAACTGGCAGAAGTAGTGAACGGTCGCGCGTTGAAGGAGATTTGCGCTGTAAGCAATCTAGGCGAGAGCATATCAGGCAGCGCCGAGCGCGCAGTAGCCGCCGCCTTGAACGTGCTCCTGCCACCGGAGAAAGCCGACGAGTATAGCGCTGACGATGATTACGCCGGCTGCACCGGATGGTTTACCAGTGAGCATGGAGATAAGGACAAGATGGCTAAGGATTTGGCTCCACACAAGAAGGAGATTTTCACGGCATGGAAACACTCTAGCAACGCGAGCACGAAATACAAACGCGTCAGGAACTATGGCGCCGAGCTTGCGTATAGTGACCTATACACACTGGAGGAGCGCGACCAACACCGCGCCGAACTGATCGCCGAGACTGGCGAGACTGGCGAGACTGGCGAGAGCGAAGGCGGCAAGCCTAGCCGCAACCGCGACTTGTACGAGCGCAGCATATGCGAAGGCGGCGCTTTGTATCGCGCTCTGACTAGCACGACCAACAATGACATAATCAAGAAACACCCGAAGTCGGAAGAGCTTACCGGCTTTCTGGAGCACTTGACCAGAGCTCTGACGGCAGCCGGCGCGCCGCTTGAAGATGACGAACTGGTAGCGCTGATGAAGCAACTCGCCAAACGCTAAGCAACACTTAGCGCAACCGAGCGCGGCCCTCACCGGCCGCGCTTTTTTTTGTCCCGCTGAAACGCAACCGGATGACCTAACAATTGTTAGTTGATCCAGACCCCGTCCCGCAAAGCCCGCAGCACCCGCTTAGCCAGACCCCACCCTACCCCCACCCCCCGAAATCAGGGAAAATGCTACCCAGGCTCATTACTTACTAATATGCACAAACAATCACAAAGTTTGACAAACTCAATAAATAAACCTAATTAAATCAACAACTTACCCCCACCCCCTTTTTCCTGTACCCATCTGGCTCGCACCCCACCCCCCTAAACACAGGAAACCCCCCCGTCAATGGAACCAAAACAATGAAAAACGTGGTACCGTATATCAAACTCCCCCCTCGCTCCTTGAGGTTTTGCCCTTGGCACGTAGTTTGTGTACAAGGGCTTTTTTTGTAAGCTTGCCAAGCACATAGAAACTCTTTACGCTACGCATACTCCGGTATCCATACCTGCGAATTTTATGACGGTTGTAAGAATCGAACCTACGAAGGACTACTCAGTCCCTTACGACACAACAGAGGAAAAGACCGACACTCTACTAGAAGAGATGGCGGTAGCTGGTAACACCGCAGAATTGCAGGTGGAGCTTGGCGCTGCTCTTGATGTTTCCGAAGGAGACGTGGAGAGAGAAAAAGAACTGCTGCAAGCAGTGGCCTCTGCTAAGAAACCCTCTAACCTTAAAGAACCTGCTACTGCCTTTGCTGCCGCAACTTTCCTGCGTACGTATGGCTCGCAGCTCGCGTTAGACGCTGCCGAGGCCAGGGCTGCTATCACTAACAAGTTGATGGAAATTGCTAATTGTGGTGACCCACGGTATGAGCTGAAAGCACTTGAACTGCTGGGTAAGCATAGTGATATCGGCATATTTACCGAGCGTAGCGAGATTACCATTAATTACAAAGACCCTGCCTCGTTAGAGGAGGAGATCAAGGAGCGCGTCAAGCGCCTACTGAATGCTACCGTGGTGGACATTACCCCTCTGGAAGAGTCTTTGAATGAAGAGCTTGGTGAAGCAGATGTTCCCGAATTGCCCAAACCGTTAGACGAGGGGCTGTTTGAAGAGGTAGAGGAAAAGGATGAGCCAGACTGACCCATTCGACAACCTTACTCTTAAGGACATACCCACAATACTGCCGTTATTGTCTCAACCAGAGCGGGAGAAGCTTCTGGCTGAGTTGGCTCACCTTGAGAAACTCAAAAAGCAAAAACAGGCCCAGACCAAGTTTATCGACTTCGTGAAGCAGATGTGGCCTACGTTCATTAGTGGGAAACATCATGGGATCATGGCTGAAGCATTTGAACGAGTGGCTCGGGGCGATTGTAAGCGTCTTATTATCAATATGCCTCCTCGTCATACTAAGTCTGAGTTTGCTAGTTATCTTCTGCCTGCTTGGTTTCTGGGTAAATATCCCCACAAGAAGATCATTCAGACCTCCCACACAGCAGAACTTGCGGTTGGGTTCGGTCGAAAAGTAAGAAACTTGGTGGATACCGAGACGTACCAAGAGATTTTTCCTGAGTTAAACCTGTCTTCAGACAGTAAAGCGGCAGGAAGATGGAACACAAGCAAGGGAGGAGACTACTTTGCGATAGGTGTAGGCGGTGCGGTTACTGGGAAGGGTGCGGATTTGCTCATTATTGACGACCCGCACTCGGAACAGGAGGCTGCGTTGGCCGAAACCAGCCCTGAAATCTACGATAAGACCTACGAGTGGTACACATCTGGGCCTCGGCAGCGTTTACAGCCGGGCGGAGCCATCGTTGTGGTGATGACACGGTGGTCATTGCGTGATTTGACGGCCCGAGTATTGAAAGCAAACGCCCAAAGAGGCGGTGATGAGTGGGAAGTGATCGAATTTCCGGCATTAATGCCGAGCGGCAAGCCTCTGTGGCCCCAGTTCTGGAGTTTAGACGAGCTTTCGGCGCTAAAAGAGGAACTTCCTAACTCAAAATGGATGGCTCAGTACCAACAAGAGCCTACATCAGAGACTTCTGCCATAGTTAAGCGTGAATGGTGGAACGAGTGGCCGGATGACAACCCCCCAGCGGTAGATTTTATCGTGCAAGCGTGGGATACGGCGTTTGAAAAGACAAATCGGTCGGACTATTCGGCCTGTACGACGTGGGGAGTGTTCTACCATCCCGATGCTAACGGAGATGAACGACCCAACCTTATACTTTTGAACGCCTTTAGAGATAGAATGGAGTTCCCTACCCTTAAGCGCGTAGCAGTAGAGCAGTACGATGACTGGGAACCGGACTCTCTGATTATCGAGAAGAAGGCTTCAGGTTCTCCGCTCATTTACGAAATGAGGGCGATGGGTATACCGGTGCAGGAGTTTACTCCAACCAAAGGCAACGACAAGATCACGAGGCTGAACGCAGTTTCTGACTTGTTTGCTTCAGGTATTGTGTGGGCACCAAACAGATCGTGGGCAGAAGCAGTGATTGACGAAGTCGCTAGCTTCCCCGCCGGAGAGCATGACGACTATGTGGACTCTGTTTCTCTGGCACTTATGCGTTTCAGAAAAAGCGGCTTCATCAGATTACCTAGCGATGAAGAAGATGAAATGGACATGTATAGGCGACGTAGAACGGCGTACTACTGAGGGCTGAATAATGGCTATTGAACGAAGTGTGTACCAAGCCCCTACTGGCTTGGAGTCAGAAGAAGAAATAGAAGTAAATATTGTTAACCCAGATATAGTAACGCTGGATGATGGCGACGTTGAAATCGTTCTTGCCCCAGAAGAGGGCATGGAAGAGACAATGGGCGCGCCGTTCGGTGCTAATTTGGCAGAGTATCTTGAAGAAGGACAGTTGACAGAGATTGCATCTGAGCTTATAGGTTACTTTGAGGCCGACACATCTAGCAGAAAAGAATGGGCAGATACCTTTGTTAAAGGGCTAGATGTGCTCGGCTTCAACTACGAGGAGCGTGTCGAACCGTGGGAAAATTCTTGTGGCGTTTATTCTAACGTCCTAGCTGAAGCCGCTATTCGTTTCCAAGCAGAAGCGATGAGTGAGACTTTCCCAGCAGCAGGGCCAGTAAAAACAAAGATACTTGGCGCTGTTACAAAAGACAAAGAAGATGCAGCTTTGCGTGTTAAAGCTGACATGAACTACGAACTGACCGAGGTTATGGTCGAGTACAGACCGGAGCATGAACGTATGCTCTACTCTCTTGGCTTGGCTGGTTCAGCTTTCAAAAAAGTTTACTTTGATCCAAACATAGAGCGCCAAGTTGCTCTTTATATACCAGCGGAAGATGTTGTTGTACCTTACGGCGCGTCTAATATTGAAAGCGCCGAGCGTGTTACGCATGTTATGCGTAAGACAAAGAATGATCTGAAAAAGCTACAAGCTGCTGGGTTCTATCGAGACATAGAATTATCAGACCCTGTTTCATTCCACACAGATATTGAAGAGAAGAAAGCAGAGGAAGGAGGCTACTCTCTTACCTCTGATGATCGCTATACCGTGCTGGAAATCCATGCGGATTTAATTATTGACGGTGTAGATGACGAAGAAGGTTTACAGATAGCGAAACCGTATGTTGTAACTATAGAACGTGGCACAGGCGAAGTTTTAGCTATACGTCGTAACTGGAACCCAGATGATTCGTTGATGCTCAAGCGTCAACACTTTGTACATTATGTATATGTGCCGGGTTTTGGTTTTTATGGGCTTGGATTAATCCACATTATCGGTGGATACGCTAAAGCAGGTACTTCCCTGATTCGTCAGCTTGTTGATGCTGGCACTCTCAGTAATTTACCGGGTGGTTTAAAAGCGCGTGGCCTACGCGTGAAGGGTGATGATACTCCGATAGGGCCGGGCGAGTTCCGTGACGTGGATGTGCCGAGTGGTTCCATTCGAGACAACATCATGCCCATGCCATACAAAGAACCTAGCCAGACCCTGCTGGCGTTGTTGCAGCGTATAACGGAGGAAGGTCGTCGTTTGGGAGCAATCTCAGACATGAACATTTCTGACATGAGCGCCAACGCGCCTGTCGGAACAACCCTTGCTCTGTTGGAGCGCACTCTCAAGCCAATGGCTGCTGTACAGTCTCGCGTTCATTACGCCATGAAGCAGGAGTTCAAACTCTTGCGGGCGATAATCGCAGAGTACGCTCCTGTTGAATATACATACGTACCTGATCGTGGTGAGCCTCGTGCTCGTCAAGCAGATTACGCAATGGTAGATGTCATCCCTGTTAGTGATCCTAACAACAGCACGATGGCTCAACGCGTTGTGCAATACCAAGCTGTATTACAGATGGCACAATCTGCACCTCAGATATATGACCTGCCCCAGTTACACCGGCAGATGATTGAGGTTCTGGGTGTTAAAAACGCAGACAAGCTTGTACCTACGACAGAAGACATTAAACCTGCTGACCCCGTTAGTGAAAATATGTCTGTACTTGTTGGTAAACCGGTCAAGGCTTTCATCTACCAAGACCACGACGCGCATATCGCTACGCATCAAGCTTTCCTGCAAGACCCGCAGATTGCGGCGTTTATCGGACAGAACCCTGCTGCACAGCAGGTGGTGGCTGCGCTTCAGGCACATATAGCTGAGCATATTGGTTTCAGCTACTACAAACAGATGGAAGAAAAGCTTGGAACACCACTCCCAGAGCCGGACAAAGAGATACCGGAAGAAGCAGAATTTCAGTTGTCTCAGCTTTTATCCGAAGCGGGCAAACAGCTTACGCAGCAGAAACAAGCTGCTGCCGCACAACAAGCTGCTCAGCAAAAGATGCAAGACCCGATTGTCCAGATGCAACAGCAAGAATTGCAGCTTAAGGCCGCTGAACAGCAGCGTAAGATGCAGAAAGATCAGACAGATGCAGCGCTTGAAGCCGCTAAACTGGATCTGGATAAGCAAAAATCAGAACGTACAGCCGCTATTGAGGCGACAAGAGTCGCCGCTCAAACAGAACAAGCTAACGCAAGACAGGACTTGGACGAAGCCAAAGCGATACTTGACCTTGCGAAAGCTGATCAAATGCCCCCAAGGAGGCAATAATTTATGGCAAAAACCGTCTTTGACGTGCTCGATGAAAAACTTGCTGAATTACAGCAAAGCCAAGAAGAATTTCTTATTGAGGCAGGAGCTAACACCTTCGCTCAATACAGGGAATCGTGCGGGGTGATCCGAGGTCTAGCCGCCGCTCGCAGAGAAATAGCTGACCTTTCGCGTAACTATATGGAAGATGACGATGACTGAAGCGATGATAAGTATTACCCCTGACGGGGTACAAGCTGAAACCGCGCTAGAAAAACAGAGAAGAGAGAAGATAGCTGAGCAGGAACGTGAATTAGCGGAGTTGGAGCAGAAAATCCCAAAACCTGCTGGATATCATGTGCTTATTGCTTTGCCAAATGCGGAAGAAACTTTTGGGCATAGCGAAATTCTTAAGTCAAATCAAACACTTAGAGACGAGTACATTCTTTCTATTATTGGTTTAGTCATAGATATGGGCGATCAGTCTTATATGGACAAAGAAAGGTTCCCTACCGGCCCTTGGTGCAAGCAAGGTGACTATGTGATGTTTCGAGCAAACACAGGCACCCGATTTAAGATAGGTAGCCAAGAGTACAGACTAATGAACGATGACTCTATCCAAGCAGTCGTCCCCGATCCGAGCGGTATAACTCGCGCATAGGAGATAAATCATGGCGATGCAACAAGTTGAGTACGAATTTCCTGATCCAGCTAAGGAAGAAACAAAAAACCTGAAAGAAGTTGAAATTCCTGCGGAAGAAACTGTGGATAACACCATCGAGGTGGAAGGTGCTGTTGGCCGCGAGGAAATGCAAAAACCCCAGAAAAAACAACAAGATAGCAAAGTTATAGAAGCTGGGGAGGTTGAAATTGAGGTAGAGAACGATGTTCCTCCTGAAGATAGGGGTAGAGAAGTATCTGAACCCCCCGAAGATGTGACCGATGAAGAGCTAGAAAACTACTCGGAAAAGGTTAAAAACCGCATAAAACATTTCAGCAAAGGCTACCATGATGAGCGTAGAGCCAAAGAAGCGGCGCTGCGTGAGCGTGAAGCCCTAGAAACCTATGCAAAACAACTAGTTACAGAAAACAAAAAGCTTCAAGGCTCCGTAGATAAAGGGCATAACGCTCTTATTGAGTCAGCTAGAAAGCAGGTAGAGGCTGAATTAGGCAATGCAAAGCGTTTGTACAAAGAGGCGTACGAATCAGGGCAGCCAGATAGCATACTGGAAGCTCAAACTCTGCTGAATGCGGCACAAATTCGTATGGAAAAGGTCAATGGCCTTAAACCTAAAGAAGCAAATTCGCCAGAAACCCCTTTACAAACAAATACTAATCAAGTACAACAGCAGCCAAGGGCAGCTCAACCCCAAGAAGTACAGCGGGATGAGAAAGCTGAAGCATGGCGCGACGACAACCCGTGGTTCGGCAGCGACGACGAAATGACTGCTTTTGCGTTGGGCTTGCACAATAAGCTAGTTAAGGACGGGGTTGATCCTCGTTCAGACGATTACTACGAGAAGATTAATTCTCGCATGCGAAGTGTCTTCCCAGAACAGTTTGATGATGGGATAGAAGATGAGCCAACGGAGGCTCCGAAGGAAAAACCTAGCAATGTGGTTGCACCCGCTACGCGGAGCACATCGCCTAATAAAATTAGGCTTAAGCAATCAGAAATTGCTATTGCGAACAAACTCGGAGTACCACTGGATCAATACGCCTTACAGGTTGCTAAATTGAAGAGGACTAGCTAATGAGCGAAAAAAGATTAGATAGAAGTTTGGAGACGCGAGAAAAACGGACACGCACGAAAGCGTGGGAACGTCCGGAAGTCCTCCCTAGCCCTACTCCCGAGGAGGGTTATGCCTATCGCTGGATTCGCATTAGTACGCAGGGTCAAGCTGACCCTACAAATGTTTCCTCAAAACTGCGTGAAGGTTGGGAACCCGTGCTGGCTTCTGACCACCCAGAGATTTTCTTGACTGGCGTTGAAAACGAACGCTTTAAAGATAATGTAGTAATAGGTGGTCTATTGTTATGCAAGGCACCGCAGGAAATGGTAGATGAACGAAATGAATACTACCAACAGCAGGCCAAAGGCCAGATGACTTCTGTGGATAACAACCTGATGCGCGAAAACGATCCGAGGATGCCTCTGTTTAATGACAGAAAGTCCACGGTTACTTTTGGTAAAGGTTAATTTTAGGAGCTAACAATGGCTTATCCGACTGTATCTGGCCCTTATGGGCTTGTACCGGTTAAGATGGTTAGCGGCACTCCTTATGCTGGCGTTACTCGTTTGTACTCTATTGCAAGCGGCTATGCGTCTAACATTTTTAAAGGCGATGCTGTTAAGCTCGTAACCGGCGGCA
>Ga0208898_1000664_pt1 | contig 25639 bp, 35 predicted proteins | sample VirMetDEL_Mar_4_FD_184513 | JGI IMG/M metagenome (GOLD analysis project Ga0208898, IMG submission 184513) | Aqueous microbial communities from the Delaware River and Bay under freshwater to marine salinity gradient to study organic matter... | ecosystem: Environmental > Aquatic > Marine >...
TCTCATATCTTTTTAACAATTATATTTTAATTTTATCCGAATGTTGCTGCAGAATTAGTTCTTCTATCCAACGCTTGTTGTGATGAAACATCAGAACTAACTACATAAGCTTTTATCGGTTTATCTTCATCTCTTTGTTGTGCTCCAGCAATTGCTTCTGAAATTTGTGAACCTGTATTTTGTTCACCACCCGTACCTACAGTTTGTGGTATTGATGTTGCAGATGCTGAAGGAGCTGCAGGTCTTGCAGGTCTTTGTCCACCACCTGATGGAGCTGATTGTGATTTATCAGAATTCTTAATATCTCTAACTGCTTTCACACCAGCAGCAACTGATGATGCGATACCAATAGCAGCTGATGCCGTATTGATTGCTACCCAAGGTTGTCCAAAGGTTAGTGGAGATGCCGCAACTGCTTTAGCATTAGCGATAGCAGTGTTGGTAATGATTCTACCAATAGCCGCAACTTGTTCAGCGATTACAGCTGCGATAGCTAACTTCTTATTCTCACCAGCAATCTGACCTAAGAACGAACCGAACTGAGATAATAAATCGAATTGAGCATTTTGGATTTCAGCTTTCGCATCTAACTCCTCCATATCAATAGCCATTCTCTCTTGAGCTGCTGCTCTCTTAATCGCTGTTCTTTGTTCTTCAGTTAATCCTTCTTGCTCTAATAGTAATTCTTCTTTCTCAGCGATTAACTCTCTCTGTCTATCGTATGTTAATCCTAATTGTGCTAACTCTGATTCAATCGCAAGTAATTCATCTTCTTTTTCTATTAACTGAACTTCTTTCTTTCTAGCTTTAAAATCATTTTCAATTAACTCTCTTTGTTGTTCAGCTTGTAATTTAATAGCTGTTCTTTCATCCTCAGTTAATTGGTCATTATCTAATAATAATCTTGTAGTTTCATTAATATTATTTAAAAGATTTTGTTTTTCTTCATCTAATAATGCTAATCTACCTTCAAATCTTTGTTCTTGTGCTAATAATCTATCCGCAGATGCATTGGATTCAATCTCAGAAATTCTTTGATTCGTTTCATTAATAATTCTGATTCTTTCTTCATCAGTTAATTGTTCATTTCTCAACAATTCATTTGCCGCCATTTTTGCAGCTTCAATTAAAGCTTTTTCTTGGTCATTGATTGCGGCAATCTCTCTATTAAATCTTTCTTCGTTTCTTTGGAATTGTAATTCTATCTCTATGGAACGATATTCGGTGATACCATCTAACAACTCCTTTTGTTTAGCGATTTGCTCTTCCTGTTTAGCTATTGCTTCCGCATCGTACTTATCGTTTATCTCTTGTACATCTTTACGATAGTTTTCTTCTAACTGAGTAAAATCAGTAATACCAGCAGCTTTTAATTTCTTTAAATCCTCTTGATACTTTTGTTCTCTAGTAAACAACTCAGCACTTCTAGCATCCAACGATGCAAGATACGCTTCAGTTTGTACTTTTTGAGCTTCTTCAACTGCTTTTAATCTTTCTTCTTCTCTTTTCTTTCTTTCCTCTTCTGCTTTCTCAGCTGCTTCTTTTTCTTCTTCAGTTAATCTCTTAAATCCTTCTTTAAATTGCTTCTCACCAGCTTTAAATCCATCTACAGCGGCATCTACGATTCCGTTACCTAATTCTTTTACATTATCTACTGTTCCTTTAACACCTTCTTTAACCGCATCAAATGCAGCATTTGCTCCTTCTTTAATTCTATCCCAATCAAAGGTAAACACACCAGCGATAACATCACCAGCTCCTTTAGCAACTCCGATAAGTGTTTTAAAATTGTTTACTAATGTACCAATGATAAATCCAGCTACTGATTTAAGTGTACCAAATAAAGTAGTGAATACACCTGTTAGAACACCAACAGTTTTGGATAAACCATTCATTACCTTATCATTCTCTAATATACCAACCACCAAATCAGCTAATTGCATAGCGATTGGTTCGATTACTGCAAATAATCCGTTTAGAATCTTAGTAAACCCTTGAGTTATCTTATTTAACTTTTCAGTACCTTCTTCAGTACGTGTAAGAGACTCTCTCAGAGCAAGAAGTGCCCCTGCAATCCCAGCTAATACAGCTATGATAGGATTTGCCATAAAGACTTGGAAAGTTCCTCTAAGCCCCTCTAATGATTGACCTACAAAACCGATAACACCTGGCTGAGCTGCGAGGGCTTCGGTAAATCTAACGGATTGGATTTCAGTATCTCTTAAATTATCTTTTAAATCTGATAACTCTTTAGATAATTCTTTAAACTCTGCTGATTTAGGGTCTAACTTACCTAATGTATCCTGAGTTTTTGAAATAGCTTCATTTAAGTTATCAAACTCACCTAATGATGTAGATACAGTTCTCTCTAACAGCTCCATATTCTTAGCTGCTTCTTGAGTTTCTACTTCAATTGTGGTTTTATATGTTTTTTGATTCTCAGCCATACTATAATCTTCTTAGTAAATTCCAAAGTGATTTCCAATTGTAAGGGATTTTGTATTTTCCCTTTCCAACATCCACCCTTTTGGAGACTCCGTAGAATTTATCTTCTTTTAATAAGTCAATAACTTTAGTTATCATTTTAACAATTTTAATTTATTGTGTAGGTATAGAACCACTCACTGCTGCTTTTTTAAGAATATTATCCATAGCATCTTGGATGATAGGTCCTAAAAGCTGAATTTTACATTCGCCTGTTACCAGGTTATAATCATTGATAGCTCGTAAATGGTAGTAGTTACCTCTGAACTCGCATATATCATTTAATTCCATCTTAAAATAATCAGCCAATGGAATATTAGCGGAACAATTAATCAACCTTGTTGTTGGGTCATACAATAACTCAATATAAGTTTGCCAATATTCTGAGAAAAGAGTATTACCTGGTGTAGAACCATATGCAGGTGTTTCATTAAAAAATAGAAGTGAATTCGAATCAGTTGTTGGAATACCATCTGCTGATGAACCTGTATCGTAATGGTCAAAGTATGGAAACGTATTTGAGGATGTTACAAATAAACTAAATAAATTAGGGTCATTTGCATACCATACTCTATATGGTTGACATTCCTTTTCACCATTGTAGAAAAAGAAGCGTGGAAGTACATTCGAAGGATTAAATTCGTTATCCGCAATAAATGTTGGTATGTATATCTTATCTGCTGCCATAATTAACTTGTTGGTTCATCTGCACAATTTGTTGTGTATGAAGTAACTAATCCCGTTGATGGACTTATAATGTATATATCACCCGATGATGGGTTTGCTACATAACGATAACCCGTAAGTGGTGCACCTGATGCATTTGTATATACATAATAACCTTCATCAATTAGTCCTGATGGATTATCAGTAAATCCTGCACGATTAGTAGTATTACATAAATCGTAAGGATATATAGATGTAGTTCTTTGATAAGATAATGCATATAAAGTTGGTAGAGTTATCGAACCACTTAAACCTGTACCTGCTACATATCTCAAAGGTGATGCTGCATCTGCTGGTTCTACTTTGAACTCTCCTTGTGAGAAAAAGTTTTGAGTATCTATAAAGAACGATTCACCATAAGGTCTATTTGTTTCTTTCTTAAAGTTTTGTGATAATAAATCATTATCAGCTTTATGTCCAAATCTTAATTTATTTACTGCTAAGTTATTAGCTGGTATTACTTCTAACTTTTCATCTAAATTGATGTATTTGTTAAAATCCTTTACCTCACCTTGCTTATACCAATTATTAAAGGTTTCTACGATAAATTCTTTTGGTTTAGTTTTCGATGGGTATATAATGAGATTAAACTTTCTTTGTACCGCTTGTATAAAATCAATCATTTTGATTCCACTCTCACCTATTGGCATTTGGTCAGCAATATCTAAAACCCTCCAATCTGCAGCAATAACTTGACTTGTAAATTCCCAATAAGATGTTTCATCACCATCAGGTGAAAGAGTTACTGTAAAGTTAGTACCACCAAAATCATCGTATCTAATCATTGGATACACTGCTTTATTTGCTGGGATTGAACCATTAGTACTCCAATAGTATTCTAATTCATAATCAACATCACCCTTTCCATTCGTTACTGAATACTCTTGTATTAAATAATTATTCCATACATCCACAGCTTCTTGCCAATAAGAACCTGTTGAATCATTTAAATCAGCTTGTGAACCAGTATTTACCGAACCTGTTTCAAACAAACCTAATTGAAATTGTGGTACACCTAATGAACCTGATACTTTAAACTTTAAGTTTATTTTACCTCTCAAAGGTGATTGTCTATCATTCATTACATAAGACATACCATCTCCGATAAATCCTTGCGGGTCAAATTCGTTGTTTTCCCATGGTCCTATTCTTGTCCAATCTCCATTTACTAAAAGTTGTGAATCAGCTGAAGAACCACTAATAGGTGCAATCTTTGCCTTACCATAAGTTTCCAAATCTATACCATCGTATTCAGGATGTTTACCACCATTGTGTAAAGACATGTATAAATTATCAAATAACGATGAGGTTAGAAAATCTGATTGATAAGTAAAACCAAACTGCTCAAAGATAGCATCCCATACTTTCTTAACTCTAATAGCAGGTTTAAAATCTTGTACTGAGAGTGAACCATCAGCTAAATCAATACCAGGCCTATTTCCTACTATTGCAGAAGTATAAGCGATATCCTGTCCATAATCGATTAGAGGATAAACAATATCACCATTAAATAAATTTCTATCCCACGATGCAGTTATGTTCTGAAAAGATGAACTATGGTTTAGAGTTTCTAATGTAGTAATATCCGTTAAGAATGCTCTATTGATTTCTCTAGCAAAAGATGCAAGAGAACCAAAGATAGTTACTTCGTAAGAATCAATGTATTTGTTTGCTACTACATTTACTTTGTTCAATTGTAGATAACCACTAGCTAAATATAAACCATCAAAATCAAAGTATGCATCTACTTTATTTGATGTAGAAAATAGAAATGGATTTTCTACTGAAATATCATAATACTGCTCAAAGAATTCATTGTTTTTCTTTGAACCTGGTAAGGTAATATTACGAGAAAAATCAGTAGGTAATGTACCTACATCAAATAAACCAGTAATGTTGTCCGAAATGGTGATAGTTTCATCTTTGAATAAATCTAATGTTACACCATTGGCTACTAATTTAAAATTAAAACCTTGAGTTGATGTTACTCCCATATTTTATAAAATTAATTTATATGCCTGTCCAAATTCGAAATCAAATGAGTATTGGATTAATTTATCTACTACATTTGTTTTAAATGAAATAGAATTCGTTTGTATAGTGATAGGTCTTAAATCTCCTGTACTTTCGTTGTAAATCCAATATATTTCATCGCTAACCATTAATTGCTTTAGAATCTCATTATAATCTTCACTTAACCAATCTGAATTTACTGTTAGCGTTTGAGTTGAATCTGCTGAATAATTTTGTCTAGATGAATCGTAATTGTTATACGATAAAGTAGGTGAACCCCAACTACCAATTTGTTGTTGGAATGATTTGATATCCGTTCTAAATGATTCTCTACTTACTAAATTAAAGTTTAAGAAATCAAACTGTCCATATCTATTTTTCCATTTGATTCTTACATTAGGATATTTCTTTTCACACTCTATATTAAATCTAATAGAATCACCAATAGCAGCTCCATCCTTTAGAGGTGTTACTGTAAAGAAATCGTATGAAGAACTTAATGGAAAATCTGCTTCACCATCACCAATTGGGAAAGATGCGATTTGACCTGATGTATCAGCTGAACCAGTGATATCGAATGATGAAGATTGTATTCCACCAGTGTATAATACAGCATCTGCAATATCTCCACTACCACTCCAAGCAAAGATACCCATTCTACCAATATTTCCATCAAACGATGTTTGAGTTGCAGGTCCATCACTCATTATAGGCCAATAAGGTGTTTTATCTTCTAAAGATTGAGTAATTGGTTCTTGATAAATTGCATATCCATCAATCGCTTTATATATTCCTGTCTCAACATGCGATGAAGTTACGAATGCTGATGCTGAAATAAATTGATGATAAAATTCTGCTTTAAAAAATATTGTGTTAGAAGGATTTTCTTCTAATGGGTCTTGTAATGTAGAATTAATAATTTTACTAAAGTCAAAAATCCCACTCAATGAAGTGTTTGGATATTTGGCTAGAGTAAAGTCAGAGAATGAACCACTATCTGATTCACTTCCTGTCCAATACCATAATTCTGCTATGTATTGAAATGATGATGATGCTACACTACCACTTAGAGATTCACTAACTGCACACACAATGGGTGATTGTGCTAATGAACAACTTGATGGATATTGTAAGATTTCGATTGCCATAATAAATCTTTTCTATTTTAACCGATTTGTTTTTAAAAGTATTTGATGGTTTAACTTATCTTAAATCCAGCTTTATTAAACAAATCATCTAGCTTTTTTACTTCACCATCAACTTTTTTCTCAGTTTCGGTTTCCATAAACTCATCTAACAATTGTGTAAACCTTCTATCTTCAGCTGCAATCTCAGCAAAAGGTCTTTCAATCATTCTTCTCGTACCATAGTGTACCCATCTACCATACTCAGCTCCATCAGGAGCAATTTGTACTACGATTTGGTATCCATCACCCACTTTAGATGCAATCTTATCAATTGCGTTTTGTGGTGAAGAAATAAATTTAGTTAGTAAGTTACCAGTAGAGAATGCTCTTGAACCTTGTCCGTTTGGATTCTCAGGCAAAGGAGATTTAGGTGCTCTTTTGTATTTAGAATAAGGCAAACCAGGATAGATAGCTTCTGCAGCTAACTTTCTATATCCTTTAGCTAAATCCTTTAATTCTTTCATTAACAACTAAAATCTAAATCTGAATCAGTAAGTAATGTATATGTACATCTATTTCTGAAACCAAATGCTACTAAGTCAAATGTAGCCACATGCCCAGCTAATCCGTTATCAAAATTATCTCTAAATGGTGTTACACTAATGTTAGCTGGTATATCAAATGATTCTACTGAAAATTGTGTGTATGTAGTTAAATCATTAACAATTGCTAATGTATTAGCAAGAATATCAACCAAATCATCAGTGCCGTAATAAGGAATAGATTGTTCGTTTGTTTTGGGGTTAGATTCATTAGATTTTAATTTTACTTTATCCGCAATTGTAAGTTGACAAGAATGGATAATAGTTTTTTCTGTTAATACAGTATTTGTAATTAAAATGTTACCTAAAGGGTACGCAGGAAACTCCCTGTTATCGATAGAGAACACATCTCCCTGCGAAACATAGTTGAGTGAGGGATGGTTCTTCATAATCGCTTTAAAATAATCTAAAACATTATAATAAAGAGAATAATTCCTATCTTGATTTTGTACTACATTTGCCATATTCTATAATTGTAATCCGCTAAAGTATTGATTTGATTGGTCTGGGTAAATCATTGTTGTATCACCCGTAGTTTCTAAGAATTCAGGAATATTAGATGAATTAGCTATTAGATAATCTTGCAATCTCGTAGCATACCATTCGGCATTATCTTGCGCTTTTTGAGTTAAGTAATCTATCTCAGTTTTAGATACTGCTTCACTTTGTTCACTCTTATGTTTAACTGCACCTTCAGATTTGAACGATGTTCCACTAAATGGAATGTATTCAACACAGCTATACCAAATTACGCAAGGTTTTACATAATCTTGCATAAGAGTTTGATAATAACCCGTAAATGGAGTTTGAGATTCTATATCATTTTGTAATTTGTTGTATAGTACTGTACCTAATAGGTTTTCCAAATACTTAGTTTGTGCCGTTTTAATAAAAGGTAATAGTTTATCAGCATCAATTGCTCCTTGTAAAGGAGTTGTTTTGATGATATCGTTTCTGCTTATAAATAATCCAAAAGCCATAGTTAAAATATTTTATCGTTAGTGATTTCTTCTATATCTCCTACTTCTCTGCTAGTATCTTCCATTTCTTCAGGACTTTCCATTTGTTTGTTGATATCTTCTTCAACTTCTTCAATAGTTTGGTCAGTTTCTTCTGCCGTTGTAGAAAGAATAGCAAGAGGTGTAAGTTGTTCAAAGTATAACTCTGTATCTTTAGTATATCCACCCCAAGTTAATGCATCAGATAAACTTTCGATGATTAATTGTTGGAATGGTTGTATTGTCATAGTTTGCATAATAGAATATGCTGTTTTCATTTCTTCACTCTGAGAGGAGAAACCATTCTGAGCGGTTCTAATACCAAATAGAAGTGGAGAAGTAATCCTATGCGCTACAAGAATTCTATCCTGAGCGTATTCAGCTACATATTGGTACTTATCATGCAAATTCTCAGTAGTGATTGTATCAATTGTAGGTTTCACCGCCGGGTCATCATTAAATGAAACCATAAATCTACCAGCATTACGAGTACCTGTAAACTTAGATTCAATCATCGCTTCAATAGTATCTCTTTCCTCTGGTGCGGGAACTCCGTTGTTCATATTAACCATCACCAGCGGCAAAAACCCATTCTCAATATTATTAATGTGTAAGTTACTTAATTCTGCTTCAGAGAATGAGAATTGTAAAGCTGAAATCCAATCAGGTAAAGAGTAATAAAAACGAGATGGTGTATAATCTTTAATATAAAGAATCTCTATGTTTTCTTGCGATGTTCCAAACGCAGGTAATTTTGTTTTTTCTCTTTGTGCTTTTACATCACTCCAATCATAGCAATAGTAGTAGTTTTGTACTGCAGCTGCATCATAAATCTTTTCAGCTCTTAGATTTTGTACTGGAGTATGGAATAGTTTTTTAATCTTAGTATGGTCAGCGTTCCAAAATACTTGGAATGCAGCATTACCATATAACTTTAAATCAAATGCTACTTTTTTGATATCTTTTTGCGATACCATTCTTTGGAATATCTCATCAAATTCTTCGTTCTCAGAATATAATCCTTTTCCATATATTAAATCCGCTACTCCCTCTACACAAGCTGCATTTGTAGTTGAGGTTTGATATGCATCAGTAATAATAGGAAAATAATCATCTTGTCCGATGATACCCACAGGCACCCATTGATATCTTGTTTTTACATCCTCTACAATATCGGGTATATCCTGTCTAGTTAAACTTACAAATTTTAAATTATCTTTCATTATGCTAAAATTATATATTCATTTACGGTATCATTACTAATAAAACTACCGCTTGTGTTTTGGTTTTTATATACTGGCTTATTGATAGACTGAGATGCGTAACATTGTATAGTACCATCCCATAATGTGTTATCACAGCCATCTTTAATATACGCTCTAAACTCATCACCAACCGATGCGGTAAGAGATGCAGTAAATTGTAAGATTTGTTGCTCAGCATTAAATGTATAATCTGATAAAGATACAGAGGATGTTAATAAAGTTAACATATCCTCAGTATATAATGTCAAATCTGATGAACCCGTTTGTGATGTTCTAAATGTAAACACATTCGAGCCTGAAATATAGTACGATTGCATATATTGTGTATTTAAGTTGTCTTTAACTATTTAACAACTCTCCATACATAAGTATTAGATGTCTGCGTTTCCAAAATAGGGCATAAAAAAAGGCTCTCACTAAGAGAGCCTTTAATTTAGTTATATATTTATGAAATATATCTTAGTTTCCTGTTCCAGATACAATTGTTGGTAAACCATCTCCAGTAAATGCTGCAAATGGGTTAGCCTCAGTTGAACCTGATAAGAAAGCTGCAGGAAGTTTCTCTTCACCAGTTAAAGTTACTGAGTATCCAAATAAATCACCTAAACCAGCACCAGTTTGAATAGTACCAGCAGTCACATCCGCTCCGTTTTGTTCACCTACTAAAAGAGATTCACCATTTTTGGTGTGAACAACGATTTGAGGTCTACCATAAGCCATAAGCTTTAATTGAGTAGTCATTTCGTTAGTCAATCTCTTTAAGTTAAGTACAGTTTCTTGAGAGAAGAAGGTTGTGCCATTCTCTCTTGAAGTGTTAACAGTTTCAGTATAAGCAGAAGTACCTTTAAGTTCATATTTGTACACAGTAGAACCTGATGGAAGTCCAGTAACCTCCAATTCAGCGTTTTTATCGAAAGATGCAGAAGTATAGTTTAGAAAGTAAACAGCTTGCAAGCCGCCAATACTATCTTTACAAACTTCGTTTCTTCCAGCTGTCAAATTACAAGTAGCCATAGTGTTATTATTTTTTATTATTAGTTAAACTTAAAACTTTGGATGGTTGGGGAGGTTACCCTCCCCTTAATCCGTTATATATTCACTTCTCCTTATGCAGGGATGTGGATTGCGATATCTGAGTTGATACCCGTTTGAGTACCAGCCGTATATCTCATGATGATTCTATAATTTTGTGAACCATCTAGGTCAGCCATGTCTAACACTCTCACTTCATTGTAGTCAGAAAGTAAACCTGTGCCGAAGAATAGGTTAGATTTCTGAGCTGCAACCATATATGAGTTAGTCATACCTGGACAGTGCATTAATGGAATACCATTGTAATCTAGTGGTTTAGCACCAACAGTTACTTGGTTGTTCCATCCGTTTGCGTAGTTAGCACCTAAAGCTTGTTGGTAAGCTTTAACAACATTAGTAGGTACATAGATTACTAAATCTTCTTTTCCGTACACTGTGTTAGGAATAGCAGTTTCTAATGCTTCTAATTTAGCGATTACATTCGTTGAAGTGATTGAACCACTTGCTGAAGATTGAATTGCATCTCCAGCACCACCAGCAGCTGCAGAAGCAGAGATGATAGTTTGGAATCCACCGAATTCACCATTTGTAGCGCTGTTACCTTGCCAGATTGAAGTTTCAGTTGCTTCAGCAACTTTACCACCAACATACGATACTAAGAAGTCGTTGAATGATGCAGGGATTTCATCAAATGCAGAGTACCCTAATTGTAGCGCCTCCCATGATGATACGAACTCTGATTTACAAAGTTCCAGGTTAACTTGAAGCTCTTTTGGCTCCAAAATTCTTTCTGATAATGCAACACTACCAGAGTTTGTGAAATCACAAGAAGCATCGTGTACGATACCACTAACATCTAACTTTTGTACAACTGATTTGTACTTCACGTTAGGCATGATAGATACAGCCTCTTGGTCCAAAGTTTTAGCACTCAATAACGCAGCTGCGATGTATTTCCCAGCCGCTTCACCAGCGTAAGTCGAGGTGATTGAAGGCAATACGAAATTTTGTCTTTGTCTCATTTTAATTAAATTTAATTTAGTTATAAAGTTTTTGTAAGAACGCAGCTTGCGGTGATGCTGTTCTTGTTCTAGTGTTTGTAATCGGCCTCATTGTTTTAGGAGCTCCGTTCAAAGGTGCAGCGGTCATTTCAACTTCTTCTTTTTCTTCTTCAGTTTCCATTTCCTCTTTCTCTTCTTCGTGCTCTTTCATTTCAGCGATTTTCTTTTCCAATTCATCGATTCTGTAAGCCATTTCTTCTACTTTCTTCGATACCTCTTCTAAGTTAACCACATCAACATCAGCTTCTTCTTTTATCTCCTCAGCGTCAGAAAGTTCAGTTTCAGGCAATGCTTCAACCTCTTCAGTTTCTTCCTCTAATTCAATGTTTTCTCTTTCAGTAATTTTGCCATCCGTTACGAAGATTTTGAAACGAGTTTCAACGTCCTCAGTATCTCTCAATCTAAGTTCGTGTTCTCCGTCCGGTGCTGGCGTTTTACTTCCATCCTCACCAACAACGAATACTTCTTCACCTACATCAAAAGTGGCTGACTCAAGTACTGTACCATCCGCTAATTCAGCGAATGCTAATTCAACACTCTGCTTATCTTCTGCAGAAAGTAGAGTGATAATCTTGTTTAGTACATTTTTTGAGTTCATAATAATATTGATTATTTAGTTATTTAACAATTAAGTTTTGATTTGTTTAATTTTTAAGCCCAAGGGCTTCCCACTATCATAGATGATGGTGGAGTAAACGAACCTGTATAGTTTTTATTTGTACCATTATAGATTCGTAAATCTTGTATATATGCTGGTAAATCAATCCATGGATTGCCCAATTGGTCATCTCCAACATGTCCTAATACTTGCAATGGATTCAGAGATTGTTTAATATCTGCATTTAATTCTCCATAAGCAACCATTTCTCCATTAATAAATTGCCTTACTTTACAAGGTTCACTATCTAATCCATTATCCCAAGGTGCTTCAATAGATACCGCAAAGTGATTCCATTGTAATTGCTCTAAATTTCTAGAACCAGAAATAGATGGATTAAAAATTTGTTCAACATCGGTTTCCTTATCAACCACAAACCTTGATGAACCACTTACCAAATCAATTTCAGCACCAGGATTAACATCACCATTCCAGTTAGCCGAATACCAATAAGTTGAGATACCACCCGGAGGAACATCGGTAGCCATATAAGCTAAATCTTTATATGATTGCGATGGAGCAGATGCATCTTCTAATGCTACCCATGCTTCAATTACTGCTCCTACCGATGAACGGCCCGTTGTACCAGCAATTACTGAACCAGATTGTAATGAACCCGTAGTAAGGTTTAACCCTTCTTTGGGAGTACCCCCATTTGGAAATAAAGCCGAAATAGAACCGGTAAGATATAAAGAAGATGGATATCCGCTATTTGTAAATTTATTAACTTCGCTAGATGAACTAATGATACCACTACCAGTTAAAGAACCTGAAATATTGGTATAATCACCTCTAATGTATCCACTAATATCTTGCCAAGGTACATCTACACCGAATTGTGGCTCATAATCTCTCTCAAACACTGTACCTGCAATAGCTAATACTAAATAATTAGCAAATTCATCAGTACGAGGAAATGGTTGAAAACCTTCCACATCTCTGTTTTGTTTTTGAGAACCTATAAAGTTGTAATTCAGATTAAACATACTTTTACTTTAATGCAATGATACTAGCAGCAGTTGATGATGCACTTACAGCAGCAACTAAGCCAGGTACAAATCCTGATGCTGATACAAATGTAAGTACTGAGTTATCAACAGTCTTTACTGTCAAATTTCCTAACTGACCTACATATAATCCACCAGCTACAAATCCAAATTCAGGATTATCTCCACTAGCATTATCAAAGTCAGAGCCAGAAACTGCAGTTACCTCAACACCACCAGCAAATTGTGGGTTGGTTACATATGCTTGTTCGTTTTGAATTTTTCCGCTCATAATATTATGTTTTTTAATTTAACAATTGTTTTGTGTTTTATTCTTTATCCGAATAAACCAGATAAAGCTCTATAATTAGTTTCAGCCTCTTCAGCGGTTATTTTTCTATTATACACTAAAACTGCTCCCATAGAACCACTGTAATCGGTTGTAGTACTGCCTCCTTCTGAACCTGCTTCCCAATATAAGTTCCCAACATCAACGGCTACCCCACTTTGAGTTACAGGACTTGATGATGCATCATAAAATGTGTTAACTTTGGGTTCAGGAGTAGCAGCATCATATGCATATCCAAACATATGCCATTCATTTAAAGATACTTCACCAAAATCAGATGCATAATAAGTTATATTATCACTGGTATTTCTCCAAACAAAATAATTTGTAGAATCTACATCATTTCTTAATTCCAATAATGTTCTGTCATTTGTTCCACCAACATCTCCTTGAAATTCCATTACTTGTTTAGCCGCTTCTCTTTTTGGCTTAGTAAATATTAATACACTATGAGCTGTATTTCCAGTAATTGGAGAACTACCAAAGCTTAATGATGGTACGGCTGCAGCTCCTCCATCTAATTCTACAACTCTTTCTACTGAATTATAGTATGTTGCAGCAGTAACATATGAACCAGTTCTATCACTAATTGTAGCTGGCCATTCAGTTACATTTGCATCAAATTTAGAATTAAAATAATAAGTTAATCCATCAGCAATAACTCCAAATTCAGCTAATTGTATTTTAATAGGATGTTCACCCAAGTATCTTTTTTCTACTGGGTGAGTTCCTAAGTATATTTTTTGTGTTGATGCCATATTAGTCTAATTTTCTAACAGTACATTCTACCGCTGGCATTAGTGTTTCATCTTGTGATAAATCGTAATGCGTTGATTCTACGATGTATGGGTCTTGCCCTTCTATAATTACTTCAAATCTATACATAATATTAACTTACTTTTTCAATGATTGATTGAGGTGCTGTAAATCCACCTGTTGAATATCCTCTATTACTACCAATAGTAATTCTATAGTCAGAGAATGCCCAACCATTTGTTTCGTTATTTGTATTAGTTGCGGTATAACCCATCAATGCAAATCCTTCAGGAGGTGCTGGTAATGAAGATGTATCAGTAAATGAATAGAATGTTGTACCATTCTTAGCAATAAACCAAGTATTACCACTTCTAACAAAGGCAATGTGCATCCAAGTATCTATTGAGAATGTTAGAACTCCATTACCTGCTATATGTTGAACACCGTTTTCTAAGATTCTAGCTCTACTACTATCAACACCACCAGTTGAGTTACGAGTTAAATCACAATAGAAATCAGCATTACCTTCGTTACTTCTAACGAATGGTTGTTGGAATGGAGGGCCTGTAAATTGTTTTGTTGGAGATACCCAAGCTTCAACAACCCAATCATTACTACCAAATGGTAAATCACTAGCAGCAGTTATATCCCAAGCGGCTGAACCACTCGCAACTAATGATGTTGTATAATCTTCTGCTGTAAAGTATGAGTAAGAAGATGATACCCAATACTGACCTGTTGCTCCACCAGTTGTTGGAGTAATAGTTTTAGAACTTACACCACTATTGATATCACCACTAATATCATCGTAAGCGTTAGTTTGTGTAAAGTCAGTTGTACCACTAAACAATGTACCAGGAATTGCCATATATACATAATCAGCGTATGCATCAGTTCTAATTTGGTAATCTAAACCAGGCACACCAGTTATGATATATGGTGCGCTTCTTACATATAGAGAAGAAGTTGAATTAAATTCGTATCCACTATATTCTACTAATAATCTACTACCATTTGCTGGTTCTGGTTGAGAGAAGTTAGATGCGGTTATTATGTTTGAACTAAACGATACTGAAGATGATTCTACAGTAGCTTGTAACATAATCTCACCTCTCACACCAGCAGTAACATTACTAGCACTAATTAAAGTACTTGCGTTCATTAACGCTGTGTGCATATCTTGCTTAGCTACATCTAAAACAACGGTGTTGGTATCTAAAGATGCTGAGTTAACAGTTTGGTTAAATACACCATCTAAATCAATACTACCACTTACACCAGCAGAACCAGTGAATGGGAATCCAGCTCCACTACCTCCGCCTGGTATGTTAATTGATGCAGTTGAGTTAGTTAAAGAAACACTAACACCACTACCCGTAAAGTTTAATAATCCAAATTGACCTTCTATACTTCCAGTCTCTGCTACCGAAACATCAGCTGTTCCATCAACACCAGAGGTACCTGAAGTACCATCATCTCCTGATGTTCCAGATGTTCCTGTTTCACCGCTTGTTCCTGATGTTCCTGTTGTTCCACTAGTACCATCTACACCCGATGTGCCTGATGTTCCATCAGCGCCAGATGTACCACTTGTTCCTGCATCTCCATCAACTCCGCTGGTACCCGATGTACCATCTACTCCTGATGTACCGTCTGCTCCAGAAGTACCACTCGTACCAGCATCTCCATTAACTCCGCTGGTGCCGGATGTACCATCCACACCGCTAGTTCCATCTGCTCCACTTGTTCCAGAAGTCCCATCAACTCCACTAGTACCATTAATTCCACTTGTGCCCGATGTGCCATCTACACCACTCGTACCATCTACACCACTCGTTCCGTTAACTCCACTCGTTCCACTTGTACCGTCTATACCTGAAGTACCATCTGCTCCAGAAGTACCCGAAGTTCCACTATCACCGCTTGTACCACTTGTACCATCAGCTCCTGAAGTTCCTGATGTACCATCTTGTACATAAGAACCTGAGATTACATAAAGTGTATTTGCATCGTAAGAACCTAATGCATCGTAATCAGTTTGTGTAAGTGTTACAATCTTATCTGCTTTTGCTACATCTAAGAATGAATCTCCTAATGTAGTTACTACTGAACCTGTTGAATCGTTTGCTTGTACTTCTATCGAACCAGTAACACCTAACGAACCAGTAATCTGAGCTGAACCACTAAATGGGAATCCAACAACATCCGTTGTTTCAGCGTATGAAGCAGTTAATGCGTATGATGAACTTACTGCAGTTGCTACATCTAAAGATGATGTAGCTACAGGTTGAGCAGCTCCATCAGAATCTCCTACCCAAGCGTATCCTTCTAATATGTTTGGTACATCGTTACTTCTACCACTACCTAATACTAATAGTTGTCCTTCAGTTGCATTTATCTTAGTTGCAATACCAATGTTTTGTATAAGGTTAGAAGAACCAGTTGGTTTAGTTGCAGTAAGAGCTCCATTTAATCCTACATATACATTTGCTCCTGCTACTAAGTTAGATGTATCAATATCTTTTATTTTACCTGTAAGGATTACTTCTCCGATACCATTAGAATTAATATCAGTTTGTGTAATACCAATTGCTGGCATTTGATTCGGGTTATCGTAAGATGCAGTTACTATGTTAGGATTCTCACCAGTTACTCCATTAGAATGTACCACAGTACCTCTAAGAATAGTATCACCACTAACGTTCTTAGCACTTACAAATATTTCAGTTGCGTTATCTGCAAGTACAGCACTACTTGCAGAATAAGCCCAACTAGCAGTTAAGAATGCTTCTGAATCAGAGAATATTGAGCCAGTTACAATTACACTACCACTAAAGATTGCTGAACCAGTATAAGGGAATGTTGCAGTTCCATCAATACCACTTGTACCGCTCGTACCACTATCTCCTGAAGTCCCTGATGTACCATCTACACCCGAAGTACCATTGACACCAGATGTACCATCAGCCCCACTTGTGCCGGATGTACCATCAACTCCAGAAGTACCGTCAGCTCCACTCGTTCCGCTTGTACCATCCACTCCGCTAGTTCCATCTGCTCCTGATGTGCCTGATGTTCCATCTTCGCCAGATGTACCGCTTGTTCCTGCATCTCCATCTACACCAGATGTTCCCGATGTACCATTTACACCTGAAGTACCTGAAGTACCATCTACTCCACTTGTCCCATCAACTCCTGATGTTCCAGAAGTTCCATCAACTCCTGATGTGCCATCAGCTCCGCTGGTACCTGATGTTCCATCAACACCACTCGTACCATCTTCGCCAGATGTACCACTAGTACCATCTTCGCCAGATGTACCACTCGTACCATCAGCGCCCGATGTACCACTTGTACCATCAGCGCCAGAAGTTCCACTTGTCCCATCTGCACCAGAAGTACCTGAAGTGCCATTATCTCCATCCACTCCGCTTGTTCCGCTAGTTCCATCTACTCCAGATGTCCCATCAAGACCACTGGTACCTGATGTCCCATCAATACCTGATGTCCCATCTGCTCCAGAAGTACCTGATGTACCGTCTACACCACTTGTACCACTATCTCCGCTTGTACCACTTGTACCGTCAACTCCGGATGTACCATCTACACCCGAAGTCCCAGATGTGCCATCTACACCCGATGTTCCGCTAGTTCCATCTACGCCGGAAGTTCCATCTATTCCGCTTGTTCCTGATGTACCATTCACACCTGATGTGCCATCCACTCCACTCGTTCCACTCGTTCCATCTACTGCTGATGTACCGCTAGTACCATCAACACCACTTGTCCCTGCAGTACCATCCGTACCATCGATACCCGATGTACCATCGATTCCTGAGGTTCCTGAAGTACCATCTATACCAGAGGTACCTGATGTACCATTTGTACCAGCAATGGCATCTATAAAGATATTTGCTGTACCTGATGGGTTTGTTACTACTACTCCACTACCTGTAAAGTTTAGAGCGGTAGCTACACCTATCGATGTACCTTCATCTTCAACAACAATACCACTACCACTTAAAACCAATGAATTGATTTGGTCTTGAAGAGAGTTATCAGTTTGTGCAAATGATGCTGAATCTTGCGTAGTAGCAATAGAATCAATCATATCATCATTAAACCCTCTTAACCTATCAGGTGTAATGAAGTTAGTATTGTTGTTTGGAAAATTTGTTTGGTTCGTTAACCTTAATTGGTCTTTTGTTTGTTCAGCCATTTTTAATTCTTTTATATATCAAATCCGTTTGAGAAACCTGATGAGAATGCTCCTCTTTCTTGTCCGCCAGGTACTTCGGTTTGTCCGATTCCCTGTCCTATTAAAGCTCCTTTACAACATTCTCTACTATATCTATTTTCATCAGGACACAAACATCCTCTTCTTCCTCTTCTAGGAATTGCTCTACCTCTAGTATCTCCTATATATACTCCACTCCATTTATCTGGTCTTAATCTTCCCATACTAATTATTTTTTATATATAAGTCCAATTCCTTGAGCTTGCATGTTACCATTACAACATTTCACCGAATATTTGTTTCCTTTCGGGCATAAACAACCTCTTCTACTTTTTTTAGGTGAAGAGTGTGATTTTGTTGGTTCTACCTTTGGTATTGGTAGAGTAACGGTTTTGAGCTTCATAATGTTTTTATATTTAACAAACAATCTAAGAATTGTATGAGAACTACTTTTGGTATTTCTTCATCACTTCTTTATGTATCATATTTTCCATTCGTTGTTTATCACTTTCAAAAGCTAAAAATAATAAACATTTTTCCAGTGCTAGAGCTAAAACTTCATCGAAGGTGAGGATATTCCCTTTAGATAATTGATAAATTGCTGAGTATCCGCTCCATTTTTTGTGAAAGTTGTATTGGACTTGAGCACCTGCTTCTGGAGTTTCTGACTCAAAGAGCTCTGGATATCTTTCAACAAGTCCGTTAAGGTATTGAGAAAAAAAAACATGGCTCCAAAATGCACATCCATACTTACATCTAAAAACTTCTCTTTATCTATTTTACCGCTGTAAGGTTTGATTTCGTATAACTCACCTATTCTATTTGTAACAGGCCTATATAAGATAGACATTATTTCTGCCCAATTCTTATCTATCTTTACCTCTTCGTATTTTTGTATATCTACATAAGCGCCATAACTCATTTCAGAAAGATTAGGTTCGAATCCCCATTCTATTCCATCTAAATGAAATCTGCGAACCAATGGCAAATCTTCAACAGACATAAGTTTATGTAGTTGAGTTCGTATATCCGTATATATAGATATATCCAACTTACTTAGGTATCTTACATCAACTCCACATAGATGATGGAATAGAGCCGCATCTACTGCTTCTGGTGTATCTTTGTACACTTCCATATCTTTTAGTAATTCTAAATACTTTCTTAGAGTTACTGCTTTCCAATTCTGCGGAACACTTATTTCTAAATTTACTTTCTTACTCATAGTTTACTATTTTATAAATTTCGCGGTCCTGATGGGACTCGAACCCACGCGCAATCAGAGTTCGGGTTAAAACCCTACATCGAAATGCTCTAAGCCATCTGAGCTACAGGACCGCGAAATTTATTTTCTTACTCATTATCAAATGGTGTGGTTATATGTGTTTCTGTCATTATTACATTAGCTTGGTGTTGAGCTAAATGATGTTGAGCTACTGCTCTATCACCTCTTGCTGTTTTTAATTGAGCTTGTAGTTGAACGATATACCCTTTAAGGTTTTTATTTTCCTCATTCAAAATGTTAGCCCATTGAGCTAGTTGTAAGATTTGTTCTTTTGTTAAATCTTCAACATTCATTTCTTTAGGTGTATCATCAGGTTTTCCGTGTATTGTTGCCATATTATCTAATTGAAATTGTGTATGAGCCAAAGCTCTTTCTTTTATTACTTAGTTTAAATGTAGCGATATATCTACAAGCATCAATTGCGTGATTGTTTGTATCTACGGGCTCATTTAAAAATTCTTCATTTTTATCTTTCTTAAATGTATAAGAGTAAAATTCATCAATTATATTATCTGATTTCTTAGTGATGAATATTTTGTGTTGTTTCATTGTATCTATACCAGCTAAGATTGAATCAGGTCCTTTTACCGCTGGTTTGATGTTGATTCCATTTCTGAATATCTCTTCTATAAGTCTTGGGTCTGATGAGTCAGCGATTACTTCTTTTTTACCAAATTGATTATAAGCGGCTCTAATAAAGTTTGCTATCTGATTGGATAGTAATCCTTTCATATAACAAATCTCATCAAATAGAATGCCTTCTGGTGTTTTCCAAAGTGCTACTAAAGCTGTTGGGTCATTCGTATATCCAAAGTCAATACCATATCCCATTAATTCTGATTCTTCAGGTATATAATCTACTACTTCTACATTATCAAAGATTAGACCTTCTACTACACCCTCTAATCCCAATCCATAAACTTTCCAATAAGATGGTGAGGTTTTCTCTAATCTTTCAATCTCAGTTACTAATGTATCATCTAAGAATGGATTATCTTTATAGGTTGTAATGTATCTAGTAGCGTCTGGGTGTGTGAGTACTTGTTGGAATATCCAATGGTTTGTAGCGAACGATGGGTTATATGCAATAATAATCTTATCCGTTGTACGAATAGAGAGCTGGAAGTAATCTTCATAGTTCAATTCATTTGCTTCATCAATGAACAAGTAATTGCGCTTGGTGCCCTTCCTTCTTTCCGAATCTTGTACTGATAAGAATTCAATAGATGAACCATTATCAAAGGTATAAGAGTTTTCAGAAGCATACCAATTCTCCTCATCCCAAATCTCCCATTCTTTAAGGATTGTTTTAAAGTCTCTCATCGCAGATATACGAAGGGATGGGAATGACTTCCTTACAACCGAAATAAGAACGCCAGGGTTCTCTAATGCTTTAGTTATAAGGTATTGGATTGCTGAATAGGATTTACCACTACGAGTACCACCCTGTAAGATAGCTATTCTATCTTCATTCAGCAAGTCCAAAAACGTCTTGCTCGTCTGAATCTTTAGTTCCATATAATTCTTTATATCTTCTTTGGATTACATCATCTACATAATCCTTATGTAGTTCGAAATCAAAAAGCGTTTCCCACTCTTTGTTAGTTAAATCCCAATCCCAAAGAGTTGGAATAGTGTGGCAGTTAGCTACTGCTCCAATAGATTTTCTTTTTAGTTGAGTAAGGGCTAAATCCTTAGATTTTAAAAATAAGTTCATACAATCCATTCCCTGATGTAATGGTGTGGGTTGTGTCCATATAGTATAATCTAACTCACTAAAATTATCTTTATATCTGTCCCATGTAACTAAAACGGGCTCATATCCTAATGTTTCCATTTTATTAACTGCATGAGACATATCACCTAATTTATGTCCGAAGATTAAGCCTAGCTTTTTACTCTTCGTTGTTTTCTTTGTTGTCATCTCTTTGTTTTATTTCTACTGTTATCTTTTCTACTTTGTTATTTACTTCAGCTTTTACATCCATATCTACCGATTTTAATTTTGGTAAATTGAATTCTAAAAGTTTCATTAAAAGATTAAGAGCACCTTTAGGGTCCTCTTCTCTCAATCTTTCATAATCTTCTTTGATGGTATCTAATCCGAAATTAGCAGCACGAGCAACATTGACTTTCATCATCTCAGTACTTCTATTCTGAGAGCCTCTAGGTCTCCCAAATTTATTTCCGTTCCAATCTTTTCCTTTTTTAAATCCCATAGTAAATTGTAGTATTTAACTAACTATTTAACATTCAAGTTGAAATCTATATTCGTTAGCGTTTTACCACCATCCCAATGCAAGCGCTTCATTGGCTGTTTCCAATCTTCTTTGATACGAACTCCAAACCTACCCTGAATTGCTATTAGAAGTGTATAATAATTTTGTATAGCCCATTTGTGATTTACTAAGATATAATCGTCTTGATGCCAATTTTCTCTAAGAGGTGTTTGATAATAGTAATTGTAATCTTTAAGTGTATAGGTACAACCACTAAAGTTTTTTCTTACTGAGTTGTTCCATTCTTCGTAATCTCTCATTATGATTAGAGCTTTTCCGTTTTCCAAATTAGGTAAACAATGCTTTAGGGATTGTTGAATACCAAATCTCATATCTCCTTTCACATTTCCAATTGAATGTAGTGAACCATCATATTCTAAATCTACAAAGTTGTTTCTTAATGTCCATTCTAAGAAGTTTGTACCACTTCTCTGCATTCCATATACTTGTATCTTATTCATCTTCTTTAAATTCCCATTTAAAATTATAAGCTGTTAAATGTTCTCCTTTACAACATCTTAATATTTGAGATGCTGCTGATTCTTTCCATCCTAATTCTTCTATTACCTGATTTACACTTTCCCATTCTTTTATTTTATTTCCTTCTAAATCAAATTGAATACATGCTAATTCTTTTTGTGTTTTTCTATAAGGAACAAATTCTCCTTTCATTCTTCGAAGTGCTTTTTGAGTATTCTCTTTATGCCTCTCAGCTCTTGCAGGATGATTTCCCCATAAAGTAGCTAACCAATTATCACCATAGTACTTCCTACCTAAAACCTCTTGATAATTCTCCATAGCGAATATCTTATCTAACTTTCGTTTGGTTTCTTTTTTGATTTCTAAGTAATCTTCGTAGCTATAATCTCTTTTTATCTTTTTTGGCATGATATTCTTTTAGTGTAATCCTTTTTATAATATATCCGCCTGTTGATTTTGTTTTTCCTGATAATTGTGAGTATATTGATTGTGGTAAAATACCTAAAGCTTCTCCTACTTTGCGATATTGTGGGAATACTCCTACCCATTCTCCATTTTTATGCCAAACTTCTACGGGCTGAGACTTACCATCTTCTATTGATTTATCTGAATCAAAATAATGTTTACAATTTTCTTTATGAGAAACCCATTCTAAATTTGTATAATGATTATTCTTTTTATTACCATCTTTGTGATTCACTACCCAACTCTTAGTATCTTCCCATCCTTCAGGCGTGTCCAACCAAACTTGTGCAACAATTCTATGTACAAGACCAGCTGAACATCTAGGATAACCAGTATTAGCTAATGAATACTTAGCTTCTCTTTCTTTTGTTTTTCGATAATTTCCCCATCTTGTCAATACTTCTCTTTGTGGGTATTTTACTCTACCAGTGTTAGATACTAAAAAGTCTAATGTGTTACCAAACTGAGTTTTAATATCTACTCTTTTCCATTCTTCTTTATTTTCCATTTTTATTTTAATTTATAATACTATAAAATCGTTATCTTCTTGCGGTTTTACTGAGTTTAATCTTTGATGTTCTATAATGAACCTTCTCACTTCTTTATATTGTGAGAAATCAAATCTTTTCTCTTCTCTTACCTTAATTAAGATATCTGCTACATATCCATCATATTCATTTGGGTTGTCAATCTTTGCACCCAAAGTTTCGGCTTCTTCAATGTATGACCATACACCTTCTTTGCCTTTTTTCATTAAACTTCTAAAGTTTTCTTTTAATTTTGCTTCCATATTATTTATCTCTACTTTGATTTAAGGGATGTCTTTCTCCTGAGAATATAACTTTCCAATTCTTAGGATACATTTTCTTAGCTGCTCTTTCTACCCGTTTTGGATTAGTTAGAAGTTGTTCTAATTTTTTACTATTTTTCTTTCTTATCTGCTCTAATTCTTTATTCTTCATTTTTTTCCTTATTAAATGGATTATCTAATTTTTCTTTTAATAATGTTTTTATTTTCTTTACATTTAAGAACGCTGTGCTCTTAGATATGCCTATTTCTTTACTCAATTCATCAAATGTTTTATCTGAAAACCAATATAATTCAAACAACATTGCTGATGACCAACCTTTCTTTTTCTTCATTTGAGATAATTCATCTAAAACTTCTTTATATGATTTTTCCAATTTATTATCCCATTCTTCATCATATGGTATATCTTCACTATCCCAATCTGAAAATAAAGGTAACCATCTATTATCTACTTTTTTAAGATTGTAGAATCTACTGATGATAAACGCTCTACAATATTGTAGATTGTAACTATCTTTAAAGTAGAGAGCTTCATCATTTCTTTCTAAAAGATAGAGGTACAATTCCTGAACTAACTCCTCAGATATTATCATATCTTTGCTAGCTTTGAATGCAACAGAAAATAACCATTGATGATGTTTTCTGTATAGTACATCTAATCTTTTTTTAGTTTCTTTATTCACTTCTTTCCTTCACAAAATCACGTAATGCATTAACTGCTTGTGCCCATAACTTAGCAGAACTTTTACAAGAACACGGCTGTGTTTCTGTTTTATTTCTGATTTTGTTATACATCAACCAAATAAAATGCATCTGTCCTTCTGGTAGGAAAGCTTTTATTAAATTTAATTCTCCTTCTAATCTTTTAAATTCCTCTTCAGTAAGAGGTAAATACTTTTCTGAACTCATAATGATATCCCTTTTTCTTTACAACCAAATAACTTATTTAAATACACACGACGTCTTTCGCACCCGCAATCTGCGTATCCTAATTTATTTGCTATCCACATAGCTAAATCTTTTCCCCAACCTAATGTAATTACATTGATTAATCCCTCTACTATGTTTCCAAATTTTATTAAACAAATCATATATTAAGTAAGGTTAAAAGAAAAGGGATACTATGACCCCTTTTCTTGAATAAGGAAAATAAATATTTATTGGCAGATAAATAATTATCATTTATAAATATTAGCTTATGTCTTTTTTTGATTCTAGTCTTTCTATTTCTTGTTCAGCTAAATCTCTATTTCTGACATCCCATAGATAATCTTCTAAGTCTCTCTTCATTTTATTTTGAATCCAGCCTTCTTTTAAATTAGGTCTATCTGAAAATTCTGATTGTTCAAATTCTCTTTCGTAATGTTTAAATAATTTTGATTTCATATTGGTTTATTGCGTTTTCATTGGTTCAATGTTGTGTTCTTCTAATAAATCTTTAAAAATTCTATTGAATTCGTTTGCTAGATGTACATCTACCTTATCTTTTGTAAATTCAAACCATTCATTGTATTTTTTTTCTGCACTCATAACTTTTATTATTTAATTTTTACAAATATACGAAATAAATCTTAATAATCCAAATTTATAAAGAAGAAATAACAGTTTAACTTGTCTGAGGGATACAATCCACCCTTCTGTGATATTACTCACATTGGGGTGAGAATGTTAACTTGTCATCAGTCAACAACTGGTCCTACACCAGACTAAGAAAAAGGAATTACCTCATTACCTACTTTCTTAGCTCCACCTTGCCTTAGTTTCACTTATTCCTCTTTTCAGAGTTATTCCCGTATTCTCAACGGTGCCTAAGGTACATTTTACATACAACTAATCATCTTACGAAGGGTGTATTACAAAAAATAAGAGAGGGAGTTGTACGAGCTCCAATTAATGTTATTAAGTTTTATAGTTTATTCGTTTTATCGTTTACATCTATAAATATAACACAGTGTCCAAAAACATAAAAAATTTTAAATATTTTTTTAAAAACATACGCTCGTATATATTTATTAGAGAAGGTCA
>Ga0208898_1000666_pt1 | contig 25632 bp, 31 predicted proteins | sample VirMetDEL_Mar_4_FD_184513 | JGI IMG/M metagenome (GOLD analysis project Ga0208898, IMG submission 184513) | Aqueous microbial communities from the Delaware River and Bay under freshwater to marine salinity gradient to study organic matter... | ecosystem: Environmental > Aquatic > Marine >...
GCACTGTGGCTACTGGTATTAACGCCTGTTGTTGTGGTTCAGGCTCTTGTTCTAAATCTTGATCTATTACATTATTTAAACTAATCACTTTGTATGTTTCATGAAATGTGCACTGAATTAATTGGGCCTCTAACAATGCAATCATATGCCGCCTAAACGTAGCCTTATCACACTTAAACGGCATTTGGCACATTAATGATTCGTGGGTTGTGTATTCTATTTCTTTTTTTTCATATACCGTGCAAAAAATTTGCAAAGTAAGTTTCTTGTTGATGAAATTTAGAATGCTCATATTCCAAACCTCGATTTACCGTGAATGTATTTGCAACTGTTGTAATGACTACATGCTGATGGACTGCATTGCCATGACCCCTTAGCGGCTGGTAAAAATATACCTTTTTCAATGCTTTCGGTAACGACTCTTAATGTATTAATTAATGGGGTAATTGAATTTTCATTATGTTCAGTTGATATTTTTTTAAATAATGTCTCATGCCCCTTAGTTTTAGTATGCTTGGTTACGTAATTGTGAAACTCAAGTTTTGGAAAATTGTGAAAATATACACGATGTATTAATGCATAAGCCATTAATTGTATATCAACATCAGTTTCTAGTTGCGTTTTTGGCTTCCCTGTGACTTTATAATCAATAACCCTGTTGTCATCCGTAATGCAATCAATAATTGCTTTTAATGGCTTTGCTATGCCAGGAATTTGTATGTTATATTCCGATTCAGTTTCAATTGGAATAACGTCTTTTGTGTTAATTGCCAATTGATCTATTGCCCCCATTAAACTATCTTTAGCATCACCTTTTGTTTTAGATAAATTGTCCTTTTCATCTTTTTTATATGTAATTTCACTATCAAATCTTGAATCCAAATCGTTACTTGCAATTTCTTTTAGCTCATCTAAGCATAAATCAGTCTTAGTTACCTTTTTTTGGATATTATTAGTTTCCGCAACCTTATGAAACGCTGATCCTTTTATCATGGAAACATTTGGTGGCTGTTTAATGCCTTCGATATATTGTAGCCGGTATGCCTCCCCACACCCCAAATACTTATTAATTTGGGATATTGATATGTGTTTAGCCATAATAATGTACCTCCTTATCTAAATAATCATTAAACAATTCCTCCAACTCGTGATAAAAGTTAGACGGCAAATCACCTGATTCATATTGCTTTACATAAAGTAGTACTAGCCTTTCAGCTTCCAATAAAAAGTCGGTTACGTGATATGGGACATCGTTATTTCCTATAGCTATTAATGCCCGTGTAATAAATTCTAATAACAAGCTTAGTTTTTTCCCAAGCTCAGCTATTTTTTTAATTTTAGCACTTATAATGTAGGAATGATTTGTTACCCCTATATTGATGATATTAATAAGTAACTTTTCACGTAATTCCCATAAATCCTCGCCAATTTCCAAGACATCAGCACAAAATGCTTCTACGTCGGATAATTCACGATATATATTTGCTTGATCCATGCACAAACAATACCTCGAGGGCTATGTAAACATACAAGTTACACACGTTTTTGCTATTAGCTATTAAAGGATTTGGTTTAGCCTCAATACGTATCGATTGTTTTTAATATGTCCAAACAATAAACACTATAATTTTGTTAATAAAATGAGGCTAAAAAAGCTGATGAACACCAATATTAAACCAGTACCTATTACCATATTACGTTCAATGGATTTAAAACCATTTGAAAAGTGATTAAATTTTTCATTAAAAGTGCTTACTTGCACATCAATATCGTTCCATCGTTTCATCGTTAAATCTTTCGTTTGTTGCATATCCAATTTGATTATATCGATTTCTCTTTGTAAACCGGATAAAATCTCGACATACTCTTGTTCATTAATCTTTTTTTGGTTTTGCAAAATTGAACACCTTCGTTGTATAAAGTACAATAGCCTCAAACACCTTCGTTGTAAAAAGCACAATAGACTCCCCATATTTATTGAATATTCTTCGTTGAATATAGGTGCCTACCGCATTATAAATTTGTAATCCAATCGCAATTTGTAATCCAATAGAAATGTCAATTCCAAACCATTTTTTTGCAACATAAATGCCGCACGCATTCCCAATATTGTCCCTAATAATTGTGATGAACGTCTCAACAACGCTTCCGGTTTTGGATTGCATGGCCCCATTATAACAAACAAAAAACCCTTCGGCTAGGAAGGGTTAATTGATTTATATAAATGAGTTATTTTATTTTTTTTTGTTATGTTCATTATACTTGCGACTGGCCATATTTCCAAGCCATTAATACTAATCGCAAATCTTTGGGGCTATAATTTGTTCTTTCTGATATTAATTCTGGGGCATAATGTTTTAAAAAAATATTATTTAGTTCATTGCAATAATACCTATCATCATCTTGTATCTTAATACCAAAGAATCCAAGCATTGCGCCTTTATAATCATAACCTTTCCCTATTTGACCTTGTAGTTCATTGTAATATGCCCTAAATTGATCGTCTCGTGGCACTTCAAATGTTATCGAATACCCAACCTTAGTTGACGGCTTTCTATTGCGCACAACACCTTTAAATACAACTGATTCATAATACCAGTCATCAATTAATGTGCTAGCATGAAAATACTTATCATTGGTTTTCATTTTAATAAGATTGCTACCTATTACACGGTAATCAAAAATAGAAAATTTAGTGCCGTGAAAATTATGTGTGATTTTAACTTTATCCATGACTCTCCAACTTCATTTTAATAAATAACTCTAGTTTTCCTTCAATGCCAGATAATGTTTTATTCATTGCGTTCATCCGCTCATGTAATTTTTCTTTATCTTCTGCGGCTTCTGTTTGAATTTTATCTAAACGATCTTTAAACCCTTTAAAATCTTCTTTTAACTCATTTATGTCATTACTATTCTTTTTCAAAAAAAACGCAAACCCAAAAAGTAAAAATAAAAACATCACAAAAATACCTAATGACAAGTTATATCGCATAATGGCAGGTATCCCCATGGCCATTATACTTATTGGATCAGGGCCTACCACGCTTTACCTCGGTTGTGTTACGTAACTTAATTGGATGGCCACATCTAATTACTTTACTTTGTGTTTTTTGAACTTGGTTCTTTGCTCGTTTAAGTGGGTTCGGTTGTGGTGGCAACCCGAACCTAATTCTAATGTTCATTGCACATTCCTTTCTGGTTTACCATTTGACTTTATTGGCCCAATAAGCCGCACTCATTTTGCCCTCACAGATTTTTTGCCACGACACCCCCATGCCTTACGTCGTACTTTAACTTTTTCAGTTTGTTTTTGGCCGCTTGATCTTGCACAATAAGCATCCCCCCTTTTAGTTCCTTTAGCAGACGTTCGTTTGTGGGTTTTTCCTGCACTATCTTTATACGTTGTCCCATTGGCATATTTAACACTTGCAGAAACCTTTTTTTTGCGCTTCATATTTATTTCCTTTTAGCCGTTTTCTTAGCTTTCGCCTTCTTGTATGCGGCCATTCCTGCTTTTGTGTATGCGTATTTCTTTTTTCCTAATTTTGGCATTGTGGTTACTCCCGTTCTATTAATTTAGCTGCGGCTTGTTTTTGTAAGCCTGCTTGTTTCTTTACTTTGATATACAGGTCTATCATTGTTTTTAAATCTTTATCTTTTTTATAAGCCTTCTCTGGGTACTCTTCCATTTCTCTACGTATCTTATTTATTTGGTACTTAATTCCTCTCGCTTCTTCATCTGATAACTTATTAAACTTTCTTAACAAATCTTCTGTTTTATACTCATACACCTTTCCACCAAGTAACAAGTTAAATGCTTTGGTTGGCCCATCTTGAAAGGTATACTTATCACCAAATATCTTTTCTAACTCCGTCATCGGACGATACAACCGTGCTAAATGCTCAAGTCTGCCAGGGATTCGTGTAAACAAATAATCCCTTTCACCATAACCAGTAAACCCCTTAATCCCTTTTTGTCGTGTTAATGGTTGCCCAAAAAAGAAATTGTAGTTTAGGGTTTGTTCTGTAGGGGCCTTAATAATTGGGCTTACTAATGCCAATAATTCTTGAGCTGGCTGACTTAAACGGTTTAGATCGGCTGTGGGTAAAAACCCTTCTAACTTAATGTAGCGTAACTTACCATCTTTCTTACCGATAAATACTGGGCTTGCGTTTTGCATGTATTCTGGCAATAACCCACTTGTTTGGTCATCACCTGCGTACACCTCTACATTGTTTTTTAACTTAATCAATTTGGTTTGCCTTGATGGGTCTTTAATTAATGTTTCTATTTGAAGAGGTATGTTTTTTCGTGTGAATGTATAGAATGGCATTAATCGCTTAAAGACATCTTTTTCCAGACGTGTTAAATCTTTATAATCAAACAAATACTTTTTAACCGATTCCCCAGCTTCAAATGGTGTTAACCCTTCTTTTCTTTTAGCAATGTAATGCGCAAGTTTTGCATTTGTTTCGACCCCATTACCTACGGCTCCGGTAACTTGGTTTATTCCTTGAATAGTCCCCTTAACCACTTTTCTTTGTTTGAGGATATCAAATGCACTATTAATTTGGGCTTCTATAGACTGTTCAATGTCACCACTAAAATGTCCTATTGTATCAAGTCCTTGTTCCCGATACTCTTTCATAATCTGTTTGTCCGCATCATTTAAACCCTCAATCCCTTTTCTTGATTGAAGCTGGATTTTACTAGCTCTTGCATAATCTGCGGGATCATTAACCCCAGCGAGTGTGTTTTGATACATGTTAGATAAGGCGTTTCGACTATGAAAAGCTGTATTCCAGAATGTTGCTGTAGTTTTCCAAGCATTTTGGATTTTGTCATAATTACGCATAAAATTACTTAATTCTTGTGGCTTTAGGGCTTCATATGTTTTATCGATGTGTGATACCACTGCTGGATCATAAAATTTGCCTGCTAGCTCTGGAGCTGATGACTGAACCATTCCGGGTTTCTGTACACGGCTACCAATCTTTGCTACCTCTTTGTAAAATTCATCCCCACCTACTACCTTGGCCGTTCTTAGTCCTTGGATTGCCATTAATTTAGATAAATTCGTAGCAAATACGGTATCGCCATAAGCTCGGTTTATTTCTGATATACTAGCTTGGGATAAGGCTTCTTCGTCCAACTCTTTTAATTGCTTAGGTCTTAACGTTCCTTTTAATAGGCCATCTTGATAGTACTTCCCTGTTTTTGTACTTAAAACAAACTCATCCCCAGCATCATCCGTGTATTTAAGTAATGTTCGGGCAATATCTGATGGGCTCATTGTAGCAAATTCCCTTTTCGAAAAACCCATTGCATCTTTGTATTTTTTTGATTTTTTTTCTGCAACGTGTGGAACGTAACCTATATTGGGATCATCAATTAACTGCTTCCCTGATGCCCCAGTTTTAGCATAACGTTCTGTCATTTCCTCACTAAATTGCTTAGCCATTAAACCGCCTGGACTTGTAATCGGCTGTTTAGTTTCTAATTGGTTGGTTATATTCGCTATTGCATCCTCATCTAACCCTTCATCTCGAAACGCTTTAGCCATTTGACGTGATTTTTCAATAGAGTCCAACTCTAAGTTAGCCTGAATATTTTTTGCAATAGTTTTCGCTTTTATCATTTTTTCCCACATAATTGGGTCAATATCTTTTGGTCTAAACTTGTTTGACATGTTTTTACCTAAGTAATCAATCGCATCTGACATCTTACCTAAATCTTCTTTAACAAATTTACCTGTTTTACCTAAGATTTGTGCTATTGGTTCAGCAACAAACCGTGTGCCTGGGATTACTTTTTCCTCAAACTTCACAGGCTTAAACACACTTTTTCTAAATCCAGTAGGGACACTTGCTGTTAGTACCCTTTTTGATCCATCCGCTTTTCCTGCGGCTCTTGCGGCCTTAGCCATTTTATAAGATTGCGTACCAACCTTTAATAATTTACCGCCTTTAGTTAGGGGTTGAGTTATTAACCCCACACCAACATAAGTTAATGGGTCCGTTAATATATCCCCTGCAAATCCACCTACCCCCGTTGCTATTTTACCAAACTTACTTTCTGGCTCTATAACTTCACGCAAAGTATCCCCTACACTGCGTTTTTCTTGAAGACTTAACCCATCCCATAACGATTGCCCTAACTTAAAGTCATCATTAGTATATGCTTGGTAGATAGCGTTAGCTACGGCATATTGTGGACGGTTGACATTGTCTAATACCTTAAATAATAAGTTTTGCTTATTTTCTAGTTCTTCTAGTGTCTCGTCTTTTTCAACGGGTTCGGGTTCTACCGAAACAAAACTTGATTTTTTTTCCACCGGAATAAACGTAGATTTTTTTTCTACCGGAACAAAACTGGATTCTTTTTCTACAGGAACAAATACCATTATTGTTTAGTAAACTCCTCCCCACCAATAACTACTGTTGTCCCAATAGGGATATTTGCAGCTTCTGCTTCTTCCATAGTATCAAATATGTACTTACCCTTATCTGATGTATCAGGAATTGTAGGGGTATCAATGTCCAGAAATTGATTACCATCTTGTACAACCCCTTCTAATATTGAACGGGCTCCTGGAATAATCTTCTCAACCTCTTCAATAACCTGTTCTGTTGTAAACTCTGGTTGCCCAGCCACATTCTTTCTTCTTAATAAAGAATTGGCCAAACTAACAATATTGCCTGCATCTGGTCTTTGGTCTTTTTCAATTTCTACTGGATTAAACTTAACACTCATTGGAATAAACCCACCTTGTGGATTCCTAGCAAAATCAAAGGTATATTCTTTGCCTATATTAGGGACCGCTTGATCATAAAAATCTTGATCTATTGTTCCTTGCCCTAGCAATTCATCAAGTTTTTCTTGGGTAACTATACCTGTCTCAGTCATAACAACTCGCCCTTTAGGGGTTACTTGTATTTTGGGTTGACCTAACATCTCCCTATATTCTGAGCTATTATCGTACATTTGATTTACTTGCTGTTGGATTTGTCCTATTGGAACATTACCCTCACGAGCATCATCAATATATTTATATAATGCGTTTTCTTGGGCTTGTGCTTTGGCTTTATTTTTCTTTCTTTGTAATTTTTCTTGCCTTAACCGTGCATCCTCTGCCAGCTTCTTTTTATTATACTCTAATGTTTCTCTAGCTAATTGTGACGCACCTTCTTTATAGGCTCTATCAGTAGCCGCTTCATAACCTTTAAAGAATGAACTTACTGGTCGTGCTACCTGCATTGGCTGTACATTGGTCATATATCCTGGCATCCGTAACATTATTTCATACCTCCTACTAATTGACCGGCAAATTCCCCAGCTTGCTCAGCTAAACCTCCATAAATATTGCCTATCTGGTTAAAGTAGTTTGCCTCTATGGCCCCTTTTCCCATTTCAATGTTTGCTAAATTTCCTGAATGGGTATACTCCATAGCTCCACGGCTTGCTTGAATCCCTGCTTGTTTTTGACCACGTTCAACATCTAATCCTGATTGATATGCTCGCCCTGCCATCATTCGCCTACCCAAATCAGCCGCATATGATGCTTGTTTACCAGCAACACCAGCTAAGGCTTGATTTAAACCAGCTTGTTGTCCTGCGGCACCATAACCATATTGGATCAATGGCTGATACCTACCTAATGCGCTTGCATACTCTTGTTCCATTAATTGTTGATATGCTGGGGCAAAACTTGCTGTAATATCGGCTGATGCCCCTAAACGCCCTGTTTGTGCGGCTTGTGCTGATAACAACTTAGTAAGCCTTGCTTCCTTGGAACTATAAATAGGGCTATCAAAAATAGAACTTGGTTGATTCAGCATTTTCTCGTAGCCAGATAAGGCCCTAGTTCCAGCTTGTGCATACGGGTCAAATCGCTCAATCCCAGCTTCAATATCCGATCTAGCAACATCTAAGTCTCCTCTAGCTCGTTGGTATCCGGCTTGCATTTCTGCCATACCCTGTTCCATACGTTGCAAACCTAGATCATAAGCGGTATCAAGATCGGTTGAGGCTAAATCCATGCGTCGATCATATTCCTCTTTACCTAATCCTAATTCTTCTTTTGCACGTTCTGCCGCACTCATTTTTGCCCTTCTTGCCTTAGCTGCTTGATCCCCTTGTATTAATGCGGACCCTACCATTACTGCGCCTATAATTGGTGCCATACTATTTTAACCTCCTACTATATTTTTTTTCAGTTAATGTATACCCATTACGATCGTAATATTTGGATAAGTCGTATTTTTTATCTACACTAAATGCAATCTCATTTGTATCAAACATAAATGCCATATATTCCAATTTATAAATGAGACTTAATAAAATCCTTCCTTGTTTTACCTTGTTCAAATCTGGGTCTGCCTGCATTGCAAATTGGTATATGAGATTTGTTGTTGGGCTATACATTTCAGGAATAAGCATCGCAAATAATCCCCCAACAATCACATTATTATCTACACATTTCAAAATAATATAATCGTCACTTTCAATTTGTCCCTTTAATATCTTTTTGAAATAATCAGAATCGTATTCCCCTTGGAACTCCATCTTCTTGTAAGACTTACTCGCAATGACTTCTAACGCATCTATATCTGCAATTTCTGCTTTTCTAACTTTCATACGTTGCTTTTTGGTCCATACTTTCAACAACATCAATTAACTGGTTCACCTGGTTTCGCACTGACGCATCACTCAAAATGACATAATCCTTTAAGCGATTAATCAATGTAATTGCTGATGCAACATCTGTACAATCAGCGTAATCACTTCTATTGATACCGTCTAATCTTGTGGGAATAATGTGTTTCTTCAAAATTCTTCCTCGATACTAGATAAAACAAACTTAGCATTGTCTGGCATTTTAATGTGGTATTGGCGGCTATAGTACGGCTTACAAGAATTATACAAAATAGCCCGAAAATTGGTGTCGCCAATAGGCCCAAGTTGTACCTCTTTAAAATTGCTCCATGACTCATTTTGGTCCCGATGCCTAATAAGTATTCTAGGGCTATCGGTAACGGAACCTTCTTTACCATCACCTCGTCGAATACGGGCAATGACTTTCTTTGGTTGCTTGAGAAAACCATCGGACCCATAATTAATGTGACCGGTGATGATTTCCGCATTGATTGTATTTCCATCATCTGAATGAGAATTAACATCCAATTGATATAATTTACCATTATTAATATCCCCAATTATGTGTTTATTCCAAGTCGATGCGTATGTATAACAATTTGCTCTAAATAGGCTTCTAGTTGACGTTGCTTCATCCCATGATGACCATTTGTAGTAGGCTTGGCTTATATAATCATAAACAAAAGTTTTTTTGTCTGATGGGAAATTAAGCATTAAAAAGTTTTTACCATTTATTACAATATTAAACGCAACTGCATCTTCTACCGTTGATAAGTTTTGGATTTCATTATTAATCGCCATCCCCATATCAATGTAGCTACTACCTTCTAACATAACTAAACGCCTTGTCTTATCTAAAAAAATCATTCGTGTGCCATCAATAACTACTGAGGCATAAGGACTCGCTAACCCTATTTGTGCGTATTGAGCTTTAACTGAACTCAAATATGGGTTTAAAAAATCACCACTTTGGCCCCAGATATCAATGTTTGTACTAGAACACACTAGAAAATTATTTGCACCCTTAAACAACCCTTTAACATTTTGTTGTCCAATCATCTGGTAGCTATCTGATAATGTCCATGAAAATGGGTTCCCAGGAAAACTAAACTTCCATGAATTACTATTTTTTTCTGAGCATATTAAATATGAAAAAAACTCAATCATATGGGTTACATTGGTTGGTGCCGTACCAACTAATGGCGGTGTACTTGATGCGCTTAATGTCTGGGTGTTAGCTGTAAAGTTGGTAAATATAGGGGTGCTATTGGCAACCATAAATAAATAATTGCTTCCACCATACTTAAACTCGTTAAACTGTACTCTTTGGTCAATAGGTAGCGTATCCCCTGTAATATCCGTTTTAGCCCCATAACGATCTGTAATCATAAAGGTTTTACCTTTGCTTACTGCAACCAACTTTCCTTCATCTACGCTAAAATAAACCCCCATAACATCGGCATTGGTTCCTAAATCAGAAAATAGAGAATAACCAGCACGCTTATGGAATGCATTAAATTCATCAATAAAGCCATCTTGTACTAACTCGCAAGTTGATAATAATGATGTGCTATCAACATTGTAATACGGCTTACTTAATTGAACTTTTTGGAAAGGCATTACCCAGGATAATCCTTTTTAACATTTTTGCGATGTAAATAGAACTCCCCCTCTTTTAATGTTTTGTCTTGGTCAATATCATGCCAGAACTTGTCTATCTGCTCTTTGATGTCGTCGTATTTTTTATTGCCAAATTGTCTCGCATAATCATAGTTATAATCTTCGTGATCTGGGTTGCAACGGTTTTCATGCTCTTGTATTGCTAAAACACGCTCATATTCAGCTTGGTTCTTATCTCTGTAATACTCTAATGCTTTTGATAAGGTTTTAATTTCATTAATTACTTTACCTGACTCATCTTCAACCATATCAATAATAGGAATATAATGGGTTTCACCAAACCTAAATTCTCGTGGACTTCCTTTTGGGTATTCTTCTACTTTTTGGTTGTTTATATAATAGTTGTACATAAGCCTCTCCTTGTTATATGACCCGATTTGGGAATAATGAAATTCTTACCCAGTTATTAATAGCATATGAGCTAGTGGATATAAGGCCATAATCCCCATACAAATTGTATAAATCATTATTGCTCGATGAATTAAGCTGATATACTGTGGGTTTAGTCCCATTACTAAATTCATACTTATATGTCATATCTTGCATATTTAGCCCATGCCTATAATGAACATAACTGCCAGATGAATGATAACAAAATCCACTATGGACCATTGGTTTACGGCCAATTGATCCATCTGACTTGGAACCATACACATCTAATCTGTGCGATGTGGATACAGGGGATTTATTACTTGCTGATGTGTTATATCTTGTCCACTTTGGCATGCAAAATATACTATCTGACTCTACAACATCACCAACTTCAAATATTATTCCCTCAAACCCCTGTGTAGACCCACCATTTTTTGTGATTCTCAATTCTTGAGAGTCGAGGGATATCCCGTCAATATATGAATCGTACAAGACTTGAACAAATGACCCTTGGCCATAATTATTTGTGTCGGTATTGATATACCTGAGATTGCTTGACGCTCCGCCTAAACTAATTTTTAACTCACCTCGATCACTCGATACACGATTGATCAAGTATATAGCCTTTACATTTGTGGGCGTTGTAATTGTCACATAATCAGCATCTGTTGTGGTTGTCTTGTATCGCCCTAGAAATGATTGCCCAGAATCGGCGGCCGTCCATGATCCGGTATAGGTAAAATCGGTTGAGTCTGAACCAACCGCATAGCTATCCTTCCCACATATCAATGATCTAGCACAGGTTGTTGGGTATTTAGAGCTGTAATGCGCCCACCCCGATATTCCCAATTGTTCTGTCCCCCCTGTTGATGTCGTGGTTATTTTCACTGTATGAACACCTTCTGGAAGTGATCCATTGTCTAGTCTTACCCAAACAGGGTGATCCCCATCATAAGAGGGCATTGATACACTAGAATTTTTCACATATGTTGTTGCGCCATCAATTGTTACCGAAAATGTTGCATCATAGGTACTATATGTATATCCAATCACATATATTGAACTACCGTAAAATTTATATTCCACGGTAGCAGAATTATGTTGTGTATTATTGTTAATCCCATTCCATAGTGCTGTGCTTGTCCCACCTATACTATCCCATGTACCACCAAATAATGTTGTCAAAGGGGGAACATCATTAATATCCGTTGGTGATTCTGATAAAAATGCCTTTTGTGTCATTGGGGTTTGGATTAAGTAGGTGGCGTATGAAAAGCCTTCGATACTCACGGAATCAGTTCCAGTTAATATCGTTACTTTGACCTTGTAGTCACCGTATTCGAGCCCTTGGTATAGCTCGGTCACATTTTTGTAATTAAAGTCGCCAGAGATTTCAGTATTGAATGTTTTTTTACTGTGATATGTTGAACCATCATCATCACTTAATTCAACAGATATATAACCTGTTGATGTACTGTCTTTCAAGTATATTAAATTAACGCTTACTCCACTAAAGCTAAAAATAGCGGTTGAATTTGCTGTGCTTGATCTTTTTGCCCTTCCAAAAAAATAGCTAGAGACATCTGAATTTGTCCAAGTCCCACTATACACAACTTCACCATTAACTGAATCTGCTGGCACCAATATTGTATCAATGTATTGTAAGTTTGTTTTATCTTGTTGAACATAATCAAACTTAGTGTCAAATGGAATCTGTTGGAACATCTGCTGGTTGTCATAGTATGAATTCTCGTCATCTTCCTTTTGATTAACACTAAAATTCGTCTTAAAGTGGCCATCAACGTTTTTATTTTTAATGGATATTCTGGCATCCAATATGTCACGATTATAAATGGTGTTACCTGCTGTGCTTGCTTTTCTGTAGACATAAGCGATTGGGTCTTTACCTGCTGTTCCTAATGGATATGTAGGGTTAGCCGCTGCTGTGCCATCAACAACGCTATATGTGCCTGCTGATGCATCTAATTCCACTAAATCCCATCGTGGATTACTTGCATCTGAACTTGTTAAACTAACGGTAACTACGCTTGCATTGGATGACACATAAACCGCCCCATCACTACCAAAAAACGTACTTGATGATCGATCATCAACTTGCACGCTTTGGCCTGGGGTTTCTGATTGTGAACATTCAAAATTACCAGCCCCACTTATATACAAATACCCTTTTTCCGTGTTAAGCAATGGAACTTGTCTTAATCCACCTATTTCTAGTTTAGTCATATCCAAGGTACCATCTGCATCATAGATAGCGGCCTTACTATTAACCACATCACCAGCAACACTACCATCTACTAGGTTTAATTCGGGGGCTGTTGAGGTTACCGACGTTGAATTTAATTTTAATTCGGTTGTGTTTACTGACCCTTTAAAATCAACGGCATCGGTAACTGAATCACCACCAGTCCATATTGGTTTAACTTCTTGAACTGCACTTCCATAGCTTACACTTGGTGTTCCTGTAAAAAATTGGAAGTCCGGTATTTCAGGGGTTCGATTAATGGTGATTGTTCCAGTACTTTGATTTATTGTTGCTGTCATTGTTCCCTTAACTAATACGTTGCTAGGGAAATTTAAACTTGCCCCAACTGTGAACTCCGCATCCTTAAAGAGGAATGTATAATTAACTGCTGGGTTTACATCATCAATAGCTGATTGAATGGCGGTATTGGTTGTGCCGTAATCCGCTCCTATATCAATATATAGTCCACCAAAATCTACGGAACTCGAATAGCTTATTGTAAAGCTATCATATAATGCCCCTGCTGGGGTTTTTATTTGAACATAATACTCGCCATCACCATACACATCAATTTCACCTTTATTCCCCAATGTAACCCCTGATGACTGATCAATTACGCTTGTTTTATTAATATCCGACCATACAGTTTTAGCCGTGCTCGCCGCACTACTTACCCAAAAATATGCTTTGTAATTTTTAAGCGGCTGACCTGATGAATCATGTAACCCGTTAAGGAACAAGTCCATCTGTTTAGCTTTGCTTGATGACATTTAATTAGACCTCCTAATATACATAATTCACAACATTCGCCACTGGGCTTACTGGTGCGAATTCCAATGACTTTGTTCCACTTTCTTTTTCTTCTAATTTTCGCTTAATTAATATTTGTTGCTCGGAACTTACGTTGTATTGCATTGCTAACATATCAGCAACGCCATAAATAATTTGTGTAAATGTGTCTGAAGGCAAATTTAATACCGTACTACCTTCATAGGTTTCAGCTCTTAATTGAGCTTTATAATGCAACACATACCCATCAATTCCCACTGAATCCGGATTAGGATACAAATGAGCTTTTTTGTTAACGCCTATATTTTCAATATAAATATGAGTTGGTTTTCCTTGGGATGCTTTTTCAACTACTGGCTGAAAATTGTAATCAGTAACAATGTCCAAGGTTGTATCTTCATTATTTTTTCTAATGTATGCACTTTCTATACTAACCTCATCTGACTGCAAATCAAATTGACCAGCTCTAACATAATTGCCAGCCGCATAAGCACTCCCACCCGTAGCAGATAAATCCTCTTTAAAATACGTTCGCCAATTTAAACCAACATTTGGCTTTTCATCGGGTATGGCTTTCCATGTGATATCATTGTCAACAACCGTGTAATTCTGTATTACTGGGAATGTTGGGGCACTACCTGCTGAATCACCAGCATTCTGTGCTTCATATCTAAACCCATTATATACACTAGGATAAACATTATCCCCTTCAGAATAACTTGTTGATGTTGCATAGGTGGTTATAGTAGGGGCTGTAAACGCTTTAATACAACGATATCTAACCGCTCCCTCTAATACAATGCTATCATCAGGAAAAACATACTGCCTGTTGGCACGTAGGAAGAACCGGCTACCTAATTGTGGTAAATTATCTAAATATCGGTTAAAAGCGAATCTTGCATCTTCCATTTGCTCTATGGAAGGGTCTGACCCCTCCATATGACCATTCAATATTTTTATAACTTCTTTTAGTAATTTATCTACGGTAGCGGTTACTCCATACGTTGCCATAATTAGAACTCCTGAACCTTAGCTTTTCTACCCCTTTTAACTGGTTTCTCGCTAATAACAGGTTCCTTTTTAGTAGGGGAGGCTACTTCAACCTTTTTAGTCCAAGACCCCAAAGGAAAATCATCAGGGACTTCGAAAACATCCCCTTTTTCTTTTATTTCTATGTAAAAACCTTTTGATATTGCTTCAACTAACATTGTTTCACCTCCTTTAATTTGAAAATTATGCCAAGTTATCTGCGTATGCTACGCTAACCAATGGCATAGGTGTAATGTAGGTACTAAACTTACCAGTGGTTAAGTCGCCGTTAGCTACGGTGTATTTAACACGGATATATCGCTGTACTGAATCAGAAATAACCAAACCTACTGATAACTTAGTTCCTGCGGCTGATGTCGCGGAAAAAGTACCAATAGTTTGCAATTCAGTTGGTGAAGAAAAAGATGTGTTATCATCAGTTTCTAAGGTCAACGTCATGGTTGAATCTGACCCTGCATCGGTCATTGCTGTGCGTACTAGGCTCTCAATATATAATGGGGTACCTGCGCCAATGTTTCGACCAATTGCTAGGTCAAGATAGTTGGTGCTAGCCCCAGTCGTAAGCTGTTCAGCATTTTCATCGAAAATTAAATTTTTATCTAGTGCCATTTATTCCTCCTTATGATACCAGTGACTCGGACTCTATTATTGCGTCAACTGTTTTAACAGGGATGCCTCTAAAAAAAGGAACCGGCATCCCATCAATGGTTTGATAGGTTAATCCGCCCCCTGATATAACATCAGCTCTAGCTTGTATATCAAGTTGTTCTGCAACAGCTCTATTAACATAAAAACAAGCGTTTTTTGTAGTTTCAATTCGGTGAGTCGCTTTAATCATTAATTCTGGAAGATCGGCACCTGAGCCAGCTCGAAGTGCGCTAACATCAAGATTACATATACGAACTGCATATCTCCAATCTTTAAGCACAAATGCCATTTCAAATTGTAAATGCTCAGTATATACTTCCAATAAAGTTCCATCAGGTTGATTACTAATTCTTTTTTTATAATCAGTATGTTTAATACCTGCGGTTGATCCAGCTGGGAACGCCCCATAAACACCTTGGGTACCATGTGAAACTAAATAGATTGAGGTGTTATCAGAACCTGTTGCTTCACCGTTAAGTACGTTTCTAGAATTTTCCCCTGATAAACTGTTGTAGTATGTAGCTAACCCAGAAAACTTTTTCTCATCTGTACTCGCATTACCATAAAAAAGAGTATCTTCAACTTTTTGGTTAATGGACTCAATTAATGGGGTAGACTCAGATAGTCTATTAGCCGCAAGGTTTCCACCTTTAGTTAAAACACTTGCTGGGTTTTCTCCCCAAATTTCAACCATTTTACATGGGAAAGTGTTTTGTGCGGTCGAAGAACTAACGGGCGTACCACCTTGACCATGCATAACAAAACTTGCTTCTGGTAAACTAGTACGAACTGTAACTAATTCGCTAGTTGCTTGGTTAGCTTCCTTAAAAGATAAATCACCAAGTAATGCTTTTTTGTCGGTAAGTAATTCAGCAATATGTTGAATCCCACCTTTTGAATCTGTTCGCTTTGCGAAATCAAGAAGTGTCATCCGACTTCCTGAAGCTGCTAATCCTGCCATAGTTTCCTCCTAAAAAAATAAATGGTTTTTAGCCATATAAGGCCATTGCTGGGTTATAGGTAGGGGGAACAGAGGTGTCTGATAATGGTTCATCAACTAAATGAGGGCTATTTTTAACACGGTTAAGTCGTTTTGTAACTTCACCAGGCTTATTTTTAAGCTCCTCTTTTAATTTTTTTATTTCACTTTCGTATTCAGCGTTTATTTCACGTAAATCATCTACGTCATGCTGTAAACGAATGCGATCCACAATATGATAAAAATTAGTTGGGTCAATAAAACTTAACGGGTCTTTTTTAAAGTGTTTGACAGCATCATTGGTCTGGGATTCATCTAATCCAAATTCTTGGTAATCCTTAGTCAATATGCCAATAATGTCATCTTTTATTTCTGTCATTGACAACGCTTCCATTGTGTCTGACTCCGTTTTAGCCAATATCCCCTTATTTATCTCAATATTGCGCTCCATTATTAATGCCTGTTCTTGTTCCTGGGCCTTTCTCGCTTCTTCATCACGCTTTCTTGCCTCTGCCGGGTTATCTAGTGCCAATTCATTGTATTCATCATCAGAAATACCTTTAGCTTTTTCTTTAATTGACTCAAGCTCTTTAGCAATTTCCTCTAGTCTTTTATTTTCTGCACCTTGCTTCCCAATGGTAATATTGCGCTTGTGAAGTTCACGATCCTTTTCCTCAAGCATTGTTAATACACTTTCGTCGGTTATTCCGTCTTCAATGTATTTATCTCGGTTAAAAACGAACTCCTTCTTTTTTCTTTTTTTACGAGGCTCATCTTTGGCCTTGTTTGATTCTTCGGACTTTTCTTGTTTGTCCGCATCGTCCTCAACTACTTCATCAACCGCTTCTGCTTCTTCGGGACTGGGAACATCGCCGTACAAGTCATTTGCTGGGTTGTATTTTTTTTCCTGAGTGACTTCTTCGCTCATTTTTTACTCCTTTTGGGTCGCTATGCCCTAACTTTTTAATGTGAATTTTTCCCAAAAAAAAAGGCCCCACAGAAAAATTACTAAGAATTAATCTGTGAGGCCCATGGTGATTCCATTAAGCGGTTATTATGATATTTACAGAATTACATAAATAATATAAAATTGTCAATTATTTATTGTTAATTGACTAATTTTAACTTTGATTTAATCCCTTATCAATTACTTTCATTCTTGTTTCGTGCTCAAACTGCTGTTGCTGTCTAATGTTTTGCCCTTGTTGTGCAATATTCGTCTTTTCAATCTCAATATTATTTTTCTGTTGTTCTAATTGTGCTTGCATTTGCTGACCTTGTTGGGCGGCATTTAACAATCGTTTTTTCTGTGCTTCATCAATATCTGGCCTTAATTGCAATAAGAAATCTGCGGTTATTCCTGGGACACCTTGTTGCGCTAATTGTGCGAAAGTAGCAAAATTTTCATCAGACTTAGTGGTATAGTACGGCCCGTAATCAATAACAATATCATATTTAAGGGAATCAGGGTTTTCCCATATCTTTTTGATTGCCTCGGCGTTATATTGCGTAAATGAAATGCCGTTAATAGTAAACTCGTCATTATTTTTCATTCGCATTTCATTTGAATGGTTTTCTAGTATCCTGTAAATCCGTTCAGGGGTATACAATATTCGATACATTTCAATCAATCTAAATCCTAGTTGCCGCAACATAATATTATAGTTATCAAATAAATATTGAATATTAGCTAACGCCGCATTACGTCTTTCGCGGAATAAAGGTGTGGACTGAACCCCTCTAACACCAGCGACCCCCTCAGTATTAAAACCTGAAATTAAATCAATGTGTTTTTCGCTTAATTGAGCAATTTGTAATAATTCTGTTGGAAATCGAGGTGGTGTTTTTTCTCTCGGGGGCTTATCAGCGTTTGCAACTTTAAGTAATGCGCCTGGAGTTGATCGCCCTGTTTCATAGTTCTGCTTATCATTTTCATCATTAAAAGTTTCGTCATCATATATTTCAGCATTTGTTCCAAGCCTCATTAATAGCTCAATATAACTTGTGGTACGCTTATTTAATTCGTTTTGTGGGTCAATTAAATCATAAACCTCACCTTTGATACGGCCACGACGTATAGTAGCATAACAAGGGATAGTCATGTATCCATCAAATTCACTTAATCTGTCATACAACATAATGTCTGCGGCAAATGTGCCAACCCAATATTCTGTAACCCGTCTTGTGTCTTTGGTAAACCCAGGGATACTCAGGATGCGTTTGCGAGTTTTTGCATCTAATAACCACGATTCTATTGCTCCATCTTCCCCATCTAAATAATATTCATCTACTGGATTAAAGATAACAAGGCGTTCTTTATACTCTCGACGTGTCACATTCATTAATCTGTACTTTTCCTCATTGACAACATTATTATCGAATAATAACATTGGCTCATTTTGAGCAGTGTAATATAGGGCCGTATCATGGGGAATATTACTTCCGCTCATTTGCTCAATATCTTTTTTCTTACTTTCTGGGGCTATTCTTAACAAATAATCCTTTGTTACCCATCTCCACTTAACGACACCCTCACAATCACTGAGGTCTTTTTTACGGTGAGGCATATAATTCACCTGCTCCCAGTCTTGGTGGTCAATCATAGGGTCTCCATACTCAACCCCATGCTTAGTATCAATCCCTATATTGATATTGCCTCTACCGGTAATAATCATATCCGTGACAACTTCACTTTGAACGCTCTTATAATCGCAATCAGCCAATGTATGTGTAATTAACGCATTATATACGTCACTTAACGTTGCATCACTACCTTCAGTTGGCTTAACTTTTGGCACCATTGGATCGGACCGAAAAAATCCAACTAACGTATTGACTTTATTTTTTAACACGTTAAATGATAAATAAGGGCGCTTCATTTTCTGCAATACCTGTTTAATTGATTCATCCCACTGGTATTCCCCACCAAAAACCATTTCCTCTGCTTTTATAGCGTCACCATGATACTGGCTACAATCATTATCATAGGCTTGAGCCGCAATTTGAAGATACTTCTTTTTTATTTCTTCATAATCTTCGGGGTTTTTTTCCCGTTTATTGGACGGAATACTTAAATATTGGTCCAATATCTCATGAGTGTGCCCATTAACTTCTTGCACAAAATATCTCTCTGGGATAACCATTGGTTCTCCGGTGTCTGGGTTTGGGATTTCTTGCCCCATTGACCCTGGGTTATACCAAATTTCGTGTTGATGCCCGTCATCTTCATTAGCACTGGTAAACCCAATAATCCCATCTCCATTTTCCGTAACACTTTCCGGTTCAACGGCAGACCTAATATATATAATATGATCGTGGCCTAGAACCTCCGAACTAAGTTTTAACATAATTTCCTCCTATAACGCCATCCAAGCGTTGTCTAACTGCTGAATAATATTCCCTGAAACAAATGATCTATCCTTTTTTCTTTCTTTTATTCTCATTGTCACTTCATATCTGTTGTAAAAGCACATCATTAGAGCATCAAGTTTGTTGGGACTTTCATAGCCCAACTTGCCACGCATTTCCTTCTTGAACTTGTCATTCTTTTTACTGACCAACTTAAATTTACCACTTCGATGCTCTGGGTCCTCCATCAATAAACTAATTTCATTGATTAATTCCTCATCATCTGGAATATATATATTGCCAGTCTCAAATGCATCTCGCAATCTAAAACCTAACTCATCCCTTAAATTGAAATAGCGATCACTTCTTGAGAAAGAATTACCTTTTATTCCCTTTAATTTTGTATACCCCATGGCAACCAATTTATCGTAAACGCCTTGCCCAATCCCCACCGCATCAATGTAATATTCATCTGGCTCGTAATCACTCAGTAATTCTTCATACCAAGACGCTACCACTTCTGTATTTGGGCTTGTGTTTTTCTCAAATCTAATCAGTTTACGTCCTTTCATAATGACGCATTGGCTAGGATCGCCACCACCACCAACATCAAGCGCGGTAATAAGTGGGGCATCTTTTTCGGGGTCATACATATCATAGGCTTCAACCGATTGCCGAATCCACTCATAACTTATAAATGCCCCGTCATCGGTTAATGGCGGCAACCCTAACACGTTTACTCGATACATATTGCTATCTACACCAAACTTGTTCCTCATATATTCAATATGATCTTTGCTTACCAAAGTGCTATTTTCGCAATTAATTTGGTGCGTAATCCAATATTTTGACATTTTGGCACTATGGGCATCAATTGCCCAACCTGTATTTTTATTCGGGTTAAAAATATTGAATATTACGTTGTTAGCCTGCGTACACGTATCATCTATCGCATCAAATACGTAATTTGGGATACCCGGGGCCTCATCCGTAATAAATAGCATATTATCAGCGTGTTTACCCTGTAACCCAACGGTATTTTCTTTGTTATTAGCACTTTGGCCAAATGTAATAATCTTGATCGACCAACCTTTAGCCGCATTTAATTTCTTATCACCTTGCCCTGTATATAAAACGGTTTCCCCTTTAACATCAACACATTCACGCAAGTAATTCCCCTCTACCCCATAAACCTCTATGGATCGGTTATACCATTTGCTTATTTCTGGAAATAACCCTGCCATAATTTGATCGTATTTAGGGCCAATTAAAAACACCTTGCTATTATCGTAACACACCAAAAACCATAACGAGACTAAGCTCGCAATGGCTGTCTTCCCACAACCTTTGCCAGCCATGGTAGACACACCTTTTTTCTTTGATAATTTCTCTTCAACCTCATGCAACTTTACCCCATTGCCCTTTTTCCACTGCACAAAACATAAATCCGCTAACGACTGAATAATATCTACCTGTAACGGGTCTAGCATGTAATGTAACCCTAGTGGGCCTGGGCTAGTACCGTATAATTCGCCTTTTTTATCAAGTTCTTCTTGTGTTAAATGGAACCCAATGACATCTTGCACAAAGGTTATTGGCTTAGTACGCCATTTATGGATTAACTCCTCGCTAGCCGTAATCATGGCTTAATTGTTTCCTCAACACTTTCTTTGTGGTGGAAAAAGGCTGGCTTATTATTTTCGCACGTTATCCGAAATGATAACTCAATTTTCCCGTACCCCTTCTTTAACGCATTAGGCATGGAGGCTCGGGCAAGCAAATACTCGTGAACCGAATCCTCCATCTTGTTTTTTAAATCATCAATCGAAAACATGCGAGCGCATAATACTCCATTTATTGTGGATTAATTCGCTTCATTAACTCGTTTTCTTGATTTTCTATTTCTTCTTGTTTAACTTTTATTAAAGCCGCAATATCACGTCGCTTTAAGAAATTATGCAAAGAAATATATGAACATCCCAATGGCTCCCCATCTTTCCCCTTTATATCATTTAATTTCCTTGCAATTCTTGCCTTACTCCAATTGCGGTCGCAATACCACGTTAAAATAACATTAGTGTATTTGTCAAGTTTACTACCACGCTTTGACCCTTTTTTGGGTCCGGGCATCCGCCCAGCCGCCATAGCCGAATATAACCCATCTTTTGTTCGCTCACTTAACTGCTCACGCTCAAACTGGGCAAAAGACGCTAAAATATTAACAAACATCTTAACCGCCGGGGAAGGCTTCTTACTGTCTAATACCAATCCTTCCTTAATTAAGTGAACTACAACCCCCTTCGTATATAAATCCTCAATTATTTCATTGGCCTGTCTAAGTGTTCTGGCTAACCGAGATATCGAATAGAATAATAAATGATCACCATCCTCTAATTCATAAACCCGGTTAATCATTCGATTCTCAACCCCCTTAGTTGAACTACAAATAACATGAATCATATCCCCAACTTCCTCATCAATCTTAAATCCATGCTTAGTGCAATACTCATATATAGCCATTTTCTGCATAGATACTTCTTGTTTACGTGTGGAAACCCTTAAATAACCTACTGCTCGTGGTGACATATTAATAACCTCCTTACCTAATAAACCGCTTCTTCTTGTAGGCACGGTTTTTTCTTTGAATATTCTCTTTAGTATAAAAATCTTTGTTGACCTGGCTATCGTCTATCTGCAACCCAGATTCAGTGGTATATTTAAATGGAACCCCCGTCCTATTTATAATTACACCGTCAATATCCAGGCTATACGCTTTCCCATCGTCATAATACGCCCAAGCATTTTGATACAACTTAAATTGCTTTTTCGCATTACCTTTTGCTTTAGTCCCATATATAACAATCCATACGCCATATGACGTAGGTTTAGCTATCCAACGACTGATAATATCGCTAAATAACAACTTAAATCGGTCTACTATACTCTGTATTATCATTTTAATATCCATATCTTGGTAACACCCTATATCCACTAATCCCATTATCATTTAACTCGATCTTTAAATCGTATCTAGCAATATCTGCATGCTTATCCTTCACTAAATCCATATCAATAATTTCCTTGATATCGTAACGGTATACCTTGCAACTACTCCCCATACGTATAATGGAATTGCCACCAGTAATAAACTTGCAATTATTACCAGCAATCAATGTTCCCATCCCCAATACCTCGATTACACAACAATCCTTTACCTTACCTTTGGAATTATGACCAACTGTCATTTCAACATTGCTTCCAACATTAAATACGGAATCATCCCCAGATACACACTTTACATTATCAAACGCTCGTATATCACCATGATTACCAATTTTTATCTCGTTATCCGATAAACCACGAACCGTAATGTTATCCCCAGCCGAAATATAACACCCTCCACCAACATAAAAAGATACCCCATCTATGCCATGAAAATAACACTGTATATTACTTTCCTTGGTTCGCAATACCTTGCTATTCTCATCCCATTGAAATAAATCTAAGTCTAATAACTGGTTATTCTTATGGATTCGCTTTTGAACTTGTTGTTTATTCATTTCCTGCATCCTTAAAAATATTGTTGTATTTAATATATATCTGCCCTATATCCTCAATTTCACGTAACGCGTTATAAACAAGGAATGGGGCAAGGTTTGATTTCCATTTATAATAATGAAAAATACATTTGCTATCACTTAATTGCAAACCCATGCTATATAAAATCCTAGCAATCTCCTTTTTAACCCCATCCCCCTCTATATCAATCCCTAACCCCTCTAAATACTTAATGCCTTCACCATTATCGGATATAACAAGTGAACGTGAACTATCGTCAGTCTCTCTTATATATAAATTCCAATTAGTCCCATAAAGATTTTCCAGCTTATACGCATCCTTATCTTTGGTTGTCTTTATTTCATGTCTTGACCCTATAATATACATATACTTTTCAATTAGTTTCATTATTAACTCCATGTACAATTCCTAGTTTTAGTATTTGATCGTTTAGTTTTACTTGTAAGCTGTTTAACTCTTTTTCTCGTTTATTCAAGTATTCTTCTCTAATCGCCATTTCATCTTTCATTTCTGCGAAATAATCTTTTGCGTGCTTAGATTCGTAAAACCTTTGATACATATCTGATTCTTGTCTAACCTTTATATCCCTTATTAACCTTCTTTCTTCCCTCTTTAACTCTCTTACCTTTTTAAAAATCTTAAATATTAATTTCATTTTTTAAGTGCCTCCATGCATTTTTTACATTCTTGTTTCGTAAGTTTCCCATCAAATGGACGGCCTATGATTTTCTCAATTAAATGCATATGACGGATATAGTTTTTTCGTACAGTCTCATTCTGGTGATAACTAATATTTGGATTACACGCTCTGTCTCTATGTAAAATTCTGTTTATTCCTGCTGATTTATTTACTCTCATTTATTTTCCTCCTGTGTTTTTTTTTAAATCTATTTACTGCCTCAGATAACGTACAATCTGTATAGTATCCTGTTAAAGATTTCTTAGTATTTGGGTTAAACGAAAAACAGCATATCTCGCCACTGTTGGTATAAGTTGCCATCATCTTGTCATCACAATAAAATTCCCTTATTTCAATTTCCATTTATTTTCCTCCAATCAATTCTTCACCCCTCAATATTTTTAAAAGAATTTCATCATGGCCTTCCTTTGCTTCCTTTAAAGAAGCGTATCTTTTCTGGTACCCGTTATAATCCCTTTCACTACTAGAAATCAGTGTGATAAAAATTGAATGGCTTATTGAATCTTGAGGATTAAATAAAGATACTGTTGAAATTACATAGGTACTGCATAATTCATCCATCGGCAAACCCCATTCGTATGCCAAAATAAACTCATCATGTTTAACCTTATCAAAATTATCCAACTGGCATTCTGGGTCTACTTCTATGTATTCACCATAAGAACACCCAATAAACTTATTTTTATTTTTGTCATAGTAAAAATATGTATCTGTCATTTATTTATTTGCCTCGACGCTCTTAGCCCAGCACTCCACCATTTCGATTCTCAATCCCATACTTACATATTCAAAAGCATCAATATCACTCCTCAACGCCTCCAGAACCACCTCAGGGTCATTACTAAGTTCATAACTTGCATAACGCAACAACAGCCCACTCGCCCTCACCGCTTTCAGTATTTCTTCCTTTGTGCTCTCGTCGTCAATCATTTTTTGCTCCAATCAATTCCTCATAACTCGTATATCTTATTAATTAATACATCACCCATCTCACTAGACCCCCCAGATAACAACGCCTTAAATAAAATATTAACCTCGTAGTCCATTGGGCATATAGTCCACCTAGTTGACCATCCACCACCACGATTACTGTCTATTGCTACCATTACCTTCCCCTTAGTTTTTTTAATCATTTATTTCTCCTTTACTTCCAATTTAATTTTTTTTAGTGGGGATAGTGGGGTTCGTAATAATAACAGCCGCCGTCAAAAATTTGGGGGTGGGGGACCCTCCCCCCGGTTTTCCTGAGCACAATTACTACTACAATGCCTACTGTCTATATCCACTATATAATTAAATCGTTCTTTACCTAATTAAATATATAACAATGGCTAAGCAATTGCAATACCTATTTAATGATAACTTGAAATAAAATTATATCGATCGGTTAGCATTCATACAAAATGAGGCTAACATTTTAGGGACCTATTTAATTTTAAGTTATTTAACTAAATTTATACATACAATGTATGTATTATAATGTGTATGACGTGTGTTGTTGGCGTGCGGAAGGCCATGTTCGGGATTCCGAAATCCACCCTTACCCAGCCCCAATAACGGTATTC
>Ga0208898_1000668_pt1 | contig 25564 bp, 40 predicted proteins | sample VirMetDEL_Mar_4_FD_184513 | JGI IMG/M metagenome (GOLD analysis project Ga0208898, IMG submission 184513) | Aqueous microbial communities from the Delaware River and Bay under freshwater to marine salinity gradient to study organic matter... | ecosystem: Environmental > Aquatic > Marine >...
CTGATGACTTCAGGTTTAGAAACCGTGGGGCAAACGAAGTGCTTCAAGATAGCACAATTAGATTCATAGTGGTGGCATAAATGGCAGATGTAATTGTAGTACAAAAAGAAGACAACTCCGTTAGTGTGATTTACACAGGTGCTAGTCGTTTAACCACAGATCAGATTGTTGCTAGACGTTTTGCAAACTCTTCTGAAGTATACCAAGTTGTAGACTCGTCTGCTTTACCTACGCAGTCGGTGTTATTTGATGCATGGGTTTACGATGAGACTAACGGGGCTGTGGTTGATATTAGCCGAGCTAAAAATGTTGCTCACAATATCAGACGTTATTACCGCACAGAAGAAATGCAACCCTACGATGACATTATTGCCAAGCAGATTCCCGGTGAAGATGCGACAGATGCTGAAGCACAGCGAGTATTGATTCGTACTAAGTATGCAACTAAGCAAACAGAGATTGATGCTTGTACTACAGTGGAACAGTTGCAAACAATTATAGATGAGTTCAGTGGTTAAAACTCCAGTAGCAATACAACCTGCATACACAATTTATTTTGAACGATTTGCAGATTTAACATGGACTCATGCTGATGTTTATAAGTGGACTCCGGCAATAAAAAAAGAATTTAAACAAGTTCATGCGCTATTGCAGATGATGCACAGTGAGCCATTATATTGTTTAACTGATAATCCTAAATTAGAGAAGTTTGTTAAGTCACTTGGATACACGTATGTACAAACACTTTCATGTGACGATGGGATAGATAGACCTATGTGGAGATTTACAAATGGGTAATCTAGTGAGTCAACAAATGACTCCAACAACAATTCAACCATTAAACCCTACTGGAATGTTTCAGAATACAGGGTTAAATAATGTGTTTCAATACTTGTTGCAAAATCGTTTAGGCATGCCTATGTATAATACAGGTGGTGGTAGTAGCCCAGTAGTTGAACCACAACAACCTTCTAATTATACAGGTTCTCAATTTGGTAGAGATTTAGGATTTGGTCTTGCGAATATGCCGTTATCGCCTTTGTCTAATTTAATTGGCGAAGCTATACTTTCAAATGAAATAGACGCTATTGACAGAAGTTTTGATAACTTACCTGAAACTCGGGGTGAGCCTACTCAAGATAGCAGTAGAGATAGTAATACAAACGACAGTGGAGTTACCGATACTGGTGAACCAACAAGCGCAAGCACAGATACAGAAGGAAGTTTTTAAATGGGTAACGTAATTGGAGGCTTGCTAGGTACTAATAAGCCTATTAATGTTGGAAGAGAAATGCAAGCAGTTGCGGGAATGTATGCTCGTCCTGCTCAGTTTGTTCCGTATTCAATTCGATCATCACTAGGGACTACGCATTATTCTCCTGAGACAGGGATTCAAACTAATTTAAGTGCGCCTTATCAAGGAATAGTTGGAACTACTGTTGGAGGTGCTCAAAATTTATTTGAGCAAGCGGCGGCGTTTGATCCATCCAGAAGAGCCGCTCAAGTATTTAGTGAGCAATCAGCTTTATTACAACCAGAATTTCAAAGGCAAGCAACTGATTTACAGTCTCGTTTGTTTGGATCTGGTAGGCTTGGTTTAAGACTTGCCGGAGAATCACAAGGATTAGGTACAGGTTCGGGAATGGTACAGCCTGACGCACTTGGTCTTGGTAGAGCACAACAGCAAACTCTTGCACAGTTAGCCGCAGGAGCACGTCAACAAGCCTTTGGAGAACAAGCTCAGCTACAACAAGCCGCAAGCGGTATGCTACAGGCAGGTATGGGTGTAGAGCAAATGGCTCAGAACTTAACTCAATTAGGTTTCCAATCAGAAGCAGAGCGAGCACGTGCCGCTTATCAAGCAGGATTAATTGGTACATCTTACTTTGATCCGCAGATGTCTGCATATAATCAAAGAGCTAAATCTCAAACAGGATTTATTGGTGGTATGTTTGGATCTATTCCGGGCTTAAGTGGATTTGCACCGAGGTAATTAGTATGGCTGAATCAATGTTTTCAAGTGTAGCCCCTACACCAGAAGAAATATTAAAGAAAAGACGTGAAGCATATCGTGCTCAATTAAAAGGTATGAGTGGTGCTGAGAAAGCAGGCGCAGGTATTGGTGCTTTGTTTAGTCGTTTCTTTCCTGATGGTGAGTTAGAACGAGCTAAAAAAATCAATACTATTTTTTCTGAAACTCAACAAGAGTTTTTAGGGGAGCCTGCCGCAGACCAAGGCGGTCAAGAAGTACAAGATACAGGTAGTGATGGAACTATTGCGCCAACTAAAACTGCAGAAATGTCAAGATATGAAAGAGATCGTTCTTTGATTATTGACTCTGCTAACATGTACGATGTACTTGCTGATCGTCTAGCATCACAAGGTTACTCACGTGAAGCAGAAGCGGCACAAAGAGATGCAGAAGCCGCCCGTATGAAAGCGTATGAGCTAGATAAAGCATACTTGTACAATGAGTACTTGAAAGCTCAGACATCTGCTAAAGGTGCAACAAAAGAAAGAGATATTCCTGCATTAGGTAAAACGCAAGAAGCTAACATCAAAGGTATTATCGAGGGCGATGATACATTAAGACAGCTTGTTGGTAACTACAGTATTGCTGAGACAATTGGACGTTTCGGTGCTGAGTTGGGATCAATTGTAGGTTTAACTGAATCTCCTCAAGATGCGCCAATGACAGAAGATCAATTAATATCTTTGATTCATGCATATTCACAGAAGAATAATGTCTCTACATTTGAGGCGGCTGAAATTATTAAAGGACAATTGCTTGGATCACAAGGAGGAGTCTCGCAACCAACAGCACCTCCGGTAACAGAACCTGCGCAACCAACAGCACCTATTCAACCTCAAGCAACATCAATTAGCTTACAGCCGGGAGAGGTTGTTGTTGATCAAACATGGTTGCAGAATCATCCAGTAATCGCACAAGCATATCCAGACTTACAACCGGGACAGATTATCAATCTGAGAACACGCGAAATTCGGAATCCTTAACATGGCAGAAGTTGGTCGAATCACTGGTACAACACCAGAAGGTTTGGTTGAAGTAACTCTTGCTCAGCCTATTGTTGGGCAGGGTGGTACTTCTATTAAGAAGCTAAACATTACACAAGATCAGCTAGCCAGTTTGGATGTGGTTGATAATTCTATTGTAGGAAATCTAGGAGATCCTACACAATTCTCTAGTCAGTTGCCTGAAGCTGATATTACAGTTGAATATGATCCTATTGCTCAAGCATTCCAAGACGCAGAGAATGAGATCCTAGCTACACGTATGCAACAAGATAACGATGATGAGTATAAGACATCTATCTGGGAACGGTTAGCGTATGGGTTCGATAAAGGCACAAGTGACTTAGAGAATGCAGGGTTATTACTAGAAGCAATGCATCCAGTGCTGACGCTTTCTAATAAAATTAAAGACCCTGAATACATGGCAATGGACTTTGATCAACGCCGTCAGTTATTACTACAGGAACGTGAGCAACAGATTGCGGCAGAGAATGCAGCGGTTATCAATGCAGGTGAAACTGGTTCTGTAGCACAAACTGTTGGTGAGTTTATTGGTATGGCCTCCTCACCTACTACATTGATTCCTGCTGTACGTATTTTAAAATCTGCATACTTAGGTCTTGCAGGACTTGGTGCTGTTCTTGGTGCAGAGTATGAGACATTAAATCAGTTAGCAAATACTGGTGAAGTAGACGCTAAAGAAGTTGGTAAGGTTGCGGCCCTTAGTGCAGTCGCCACTCCTGCGTTAGCTGTTACATTAAAAGGTGTAGCCAAAGGAGTACGTAAAGTATTACCACAACGTACCTCTCCTGAAGTTCAACAAGCTAACATTCAAGTCGATGCAATTAATGAATCTCTTGCACGTGCTCAGATGCAAGGTGTCCCTAAAGAAGAGATACCTCAGTTTATACGTGATGATTTAAATCTTGTTGAGGGTGACATTTTACGCATTGCTCAAACCGCTGAGCGTCAGATTAAACCACCAACACCTGAAGAAGCTAAGCTGATTGTTGAGGCACGTGATGTAATCAACGATCCAGTAACTGCCCGTGTTAAATATCCTTGGTGGGATAAGGGACTCAGTAATATTTCATATGATATTATGAGAGTAAACCCTACGCTTGGTTTAAAGCTACGTGACCTTGAGCGTAAAGTGCATAAAGAATCAAGTGAGTATCTCTCCCGCCTTGAGCCGTGGTTTGAACAACTAAGTAAATTACCAAAGACGGTAGCTAATGATCTTAATCTTGCATTACGTCTAGGTGATATGGATCGTGTATCAAACATCTTAGCTAAGCACAGTGATATGCCACTGATACTACGCAACAGAGCTACTGATGTATTGTCAGATATCTATAAACGTCTTAAAGGCGCAGGATATAACGTAGGTAAAATTGAGAATTATTATCCTGCCAAAGTAAAAGACTTAGAAGGGCTGAGATTATCTCTGACGGGCAAGCAACAAGGAATGATACAGAATGCGATTGCAAAACGAGCGGCGCAACTAAAGGTCAGTCCAAATAATGTACCAGAAGAAGATGTAGCTACAATCATTAATGCTATTGCATCTGGCAGAACTAAGTTTGATTTTAGTGGTACATCATTCTCGTTTACAAAAGGCCGTCAAGAAGCATTAGATACATTCTTAACTCCAGATCAAATGAAGTACTACGCTGATCCTATAGAATCGTTACATGATTATGTACGTCAAGCTGTGTCTAATATTAACAAGCGTGAGTTCTTTGGCACAGCGGCTAAGAACAAGAGTGCTACTGATATTGATCTTAAAGATTCTATTGGTAACTTAATCAACCAAGAGATTCAGGCAGGACGTTTAACAGCCGGACAAGCAGATAAAGTATCACAAATACTGCAGGTACGTTTCAACAATGGTGAAGTAATGCCTGCGTCTTTTATCCAACAGATGCGTAACTTAGGCTACATTGGTACACTTGCTGACGTTGTATCTGCAGGTAAGCAGTTAGCTGATTTGGGTGTCAGTGGTTGGATGAATGGATTTAGTCATACCCTTGCATCCATGTTTGGTAAGAAGCAACTATCTGCCGCTGACTTTGGATTGATAGATAAAGTAGCACAAGAGTATGCCACTGCTGAGAAGTTTGCAGGAGCCTTGACTCAATGGTTTAAGTATTCAGGCTTCAGCCGTATTGATCAGTTTGGTAAAGATGTCTTTGTCAATGCGGCACTACGACAAGCGCAATCTATGGCAAAGTCTGTCAAAGGTACAGCTAAATTTAAAGATCGTTGGGGTGCAACCTTTGGCGATGAAACTGATCAATTGATTAATGACTTACGTACAGGGACAATCTCTGACAATGTTAAGCTGTACGTGTGGAATAAACTATCTGATGCTCAACCAATCTCTTTGTCTGAAATGCCTTATGCATACTTAGCGGTTCCTAATGGGCGTATCTTCTATCAGATGAAATCATTCTCAATTAAGCAGTTGACTAACGTGCGTAATGAAGCAAGACAAGATTTTGAAAAAGGAAGATACCTTTCTGGGATGCGTAAAGCAACTGGATTGATTGTAACTCTTGGTGTTGCAGGTGCCACAACTGATGAGATTATTGACTTTACATTAAATCAAAATGCATCAGTAGATGATATCCCAGATGGTGTAGTTGAGAACTTGCTTGGTATGGTAGGTATGTCTAAGTATGTACGTGACAGTATGACTTCTCGTGGCCCTATTGAGGCCGCTATAAACAACCTGACCCCTCCTATTGCAGGTGTTGTTACAAGTGCATACTACGATGTTCAGAACTTACTTGATGGTACTCTTGATGAAGATGGCATCCGTAGCTTAAGAACTTTACCAATTGTAGGTCAGACTCTATACAACTACTTTGGTGGTGGGTTAGAGCGAGCTAAAGAAAAAGAGTGGGAAGAGCGGTTCGATTAAAAAAGCCCCCTTGCGGGGGCAATCCACTGGAGGGTGGTTCAGTCGTCAGCAAGTCCGTAGACAGTGCCAACCATAATCTTTAAAAATGGTATGTTGAATATATAACCATCAAAGAAATAAATTGTAGCGTCCTCTTCTGATTCTCCACGATGCCGTCCATATACAGGCTGTGCTTCTACAGACTCAACAGATAATCCGAAGACGTGCCACCAACTAAATTGTACTACCATCCCCAATCATCTCCTTCCAAGCCGTGTGCGTTGTAGTCAGTTACGCGCTTCTCAAAGAAGTTACTCATTGAACTTCCACCTAGTATCTCCTCCATCCACGGGAGAGGATTCTCCTTAACCTTCCAGTTCGTCTTGAGACCAAGTTGGAGTAAACGTCTGTCTGCGAGGTAGCGAATGTACTGCTTGACATCTGCCGCCGACAAACCTTCCAAGTCACCCATCTCATACGCAAGATCAATAACCTTGTCTTCAAGTTTGACTGCAGTTCTAAACATCTCGTAGATATCTTTCTTGAAATCGTCATTAACAATGCGTGGATGTTCTTCACAATATTCCCTGAATAGTTTAGCCATACCTTCTGCGTGTTGTGACTCATCACGTACTGACCACTCAACAACAGTACACATACCCGGCATCTTACCGTAGCGTTGGTAGTTAAGTAGCATCGCAAATGCTGAGAACAAACTCATACCTTCATTCAATACTGAACGTGCAATAGCAAGGGCTGTACCGCTAATAGAATGTACGTCAATATCGGACATGAACTCCAGTTTTGCAGACATTTGCTGATACTCTAAGAACGTAGTGAACTCCTCTTCAGGTAGTCCTAGTGTATCGTTGAGTAATGCATAAGCACGTTGATGAATAAACTCACGGCTTGCGAACGCTGTCAACATCGCACGTATCTCATTGTTCTTAAACTTAGGGATGTAATACTCTAGGTAGTTCGTACCAACAGCAACATCAGTCTGTGTGAACAATCTCAGAATCTGTGTGATGTGATTCTTCTCTGCTTTAGATAGCTTATCAGACTTCCAATGATTCACATCTGTCTGTAACTCTAACTCATCCTCAATCCAGTGGATACGCTCATGCTGTGTAGCGTACTCAACAGCCCAAGGGTATCTAAATGGTTTATAACTTTTGCTCTGTTCCTGCAAGCTCATATAATTGTTTCTCCAGTGTGTCCACTTTATTGGACAAGTCTATGATTGTTTCGTATACGTCATTTAATAATTGTTTGTTGAAAGGGTCTATGTCTTTGACCAGTTCAATTCTTTCGAGTATCTTGTTGTTCACGTACCTTAATCTCCAGTTCAAGTCCGATGACTTTGGCGTGTTGCTTACGTGCTTTCTCCCAGTTCCTGTTGCACGATGCTTTGAGTAATTTCAGCCACGCCTTCTTCAGTCTCAGGTCTAAGCTCATATCCGTTCTCCTTCTCTATTGCCATCTGTAACAAACGTGTGAGACCTACTTCAACCAACAGACGTGTAGCTTCTAAATCTGTCACGATCTCTAAGTTTGCAGAACCATCTTCATTCTCTTCCAAGCGTTTCACTTGGATAATTCCTGTTTCCATATTCTCTCCTTTGCATAAGATAATTACATTTTATGTAATGTACTCACACTTTTATGCGAATGCTATCCCTGACAACTTACGCAGACATCATCATCCTCAAAGTCCTTGAGAGCATTGCGATCTACTTTAGTCCCAACCTTCTCCGCTGTAACACCTGCAGTCGTTCGTAAATAATATAGTCCTTTAAGCCCTTCTTTCCACGCCTTGAGGTGTACCTGATTGACAATAGCCTTGTCAGTACCCGATGGGAAGAAGACGTTAACACTCTGCCCCTGACATATAAACTCTTGTCTTTTGGCGGAGTGTTCGACAACCCACCCCTGATCGAGTTCAAATGCTGTCTTAAATGTGGCCTTCTCGTCGTCGGATAGGAACTCCAAGTGCTGTACAGAGCCTTCATTCTCAAGAATACTTTGCCATACCTTCTTAGTGTTCTGTCCTTTTTCATCTAACAGTTTCTCCAAGTATGGATTACGTACCGTGTGAGAGCCTGCTCGCGTCCGATGCACAAAGCAATTAGATATGCGAGGCTCAATAGAGGCAGAGCAACCGCATAAGATGCTACTGTTAGCGTTAGGAGCGATAGCCAGTAGATGCATATTACGGACACCTGTACCCCTACCGTCAGGACATTCACCACGCTCGATAGCCAACTGGTATGTTGAGTACTCTGCCTGCTGTTTAATGTCGTTGAACATCTTGTAGTTTTCACTTGCGGCCTGCCATGATTCCCAAGCTATTCCTTTGGACTGGAGGTAGCCGTGGAAGCCCATTGCTCCGAGACCAACTGAGCGTTCTCTGTAAGCTGAGTAAACAGCTTTTGACAATTGTTCTGGTGCGTTGTCAATAAAGAATTGAAGCACGTTGTCCAAGAATCTGATAAGGTCTCCAACCATACCGCTTGATTTCCAGTCATCATATCGTTCGAGGTTGACTGAGGAGAGGCAACAGACTGCTGTGCGCTCTTCATTTGTTGCGAGATGGATTTCATTGCAGAGGTTGCTACCCATAATTGTGAGTCCAAGCCGTCTTTGAGCTTCTGGTAAACCTCTTCTGGCTGTGTCGATAAAGTTAAGGTAAGGACTGCCAGTTCTGAAGCGAGCTTCAAGTATTCGTTGCCAAAGTTTACGAGCTTCGACTGTATCTCTGACAATTCCTGTATTTGGGTCTGTGAGATTCCATTGTTCATCATTGATTACCGCCTCCATAAATGCGTCACTGATGTTTACTGCATTAAATAAATTAAAACATTTGCGATTGATGTCACCACCAGTCGGTACTTTAAAAGAAACAAACTCCTCTATGTCAGGATGGCTTACGTCTAGGTACGCCGCGTAACTTCCTTTCCTTGTCTTCCCCTGTTTGTACGCAGTCATCTGACTGTCCACTACTTTCATGAATGGTATCGGCCCCGGTGCTTTGTCTGAGATCCCTCTCACGTCTGACCAGTGCCCACCCACACCTCCGCCCTTTACGGAAAGCCATGCTACTTCACCATTATGTTCAATAAGAGAATCAAGATTGTCGCCCACGTAAGTAAGGAAACAACTAATAGGCAACCCACTAATCTTTCTATTCGGTTCTGGGGCATTACTGAGTACAGGTGACGCAAACATAAACCAACCTTTTGAGGCATAGTCGTAGATGCGTTGTGCCAGATCCAGATCCCCATAGCAGTAGGCCACTGCCGCACGAGCGAAAGCCTGCTGAGGAGACTCTTCGTGGTCAAGCATATAGTAATCACGCATAAGCGTAACTGCTTGATCACTGAGGCGACTGTCTCTTTCATAATCAATCGTTATCCCAAGGTGTTGAGTCATCGAAATCATTCTCCAGTGTATCTTGTTTTTCTTCAATGCGATCAGCGAACCGATCTACCAAGTCTTCTGAGGTAATCTCTAATGTTTCCATCAGAGTTACCTCATCCAACTGCTTGAGTTTGTCTTTAATTTCTTCAAGCGTGAACATTTATTTTACCATACTTCAATCAGTTTGTCAAGGTAATGTTTGCACTTTTGTAAGTCTAACACCCCGCCTTTCTCTTGAAACCTAGCGATGTATTTGATTACATTACCTATTAGGAATCCTTTGAATTGCTCCTCAGTCATCCACCCGCCTTCCATAGCGTCCCAAGGTTGTACTTTCTTCTCAGTGTAGTGTTTACCACCATGTTGGTATTCACGTGCCATCTCATTTAAATCAGGCATAACGCTCCCTCAAGTAGTTGATTGATACTGGCATCTCATCGAATGTACCGTCCTGTACCTCATGTAACATCCAGATACCAGACCATGAGCCATTCGTTTGCGGGTTTAAATACTCCTCATCGTGTTGATAATAAATACCTGCGAACAATCCAGTGATACGCTTACCATCAGCACGTCTAGCGTATGAGATACTACGATCTTGTACGTGTCCCATCACACATGACATATGTTGTTTGTTGATCAATGCATTAGAAGAACTTACTGGTCTTCCCATAACACCGCTAACAAAATAATGGCTGTAACAGACACCATCAATAACCACAGGTTGTAAGAAATCATAGACCTCCCATCCCATCTCCTTCAAGTATAGATCATCGAATGACATGAGACCCTCTAGTTTAGGATCAGCGTTGATTGCACGAGCAATGCGATACTCATGATTACCCAACGTAAAAACTAAACGAGGGTTCCACATCTTGTGCTTGTTGCGAGCAAGACGCTTCTGCTCTTTCTCAATAGGAGCCATGAACTCCTGCATTGCCTCGATTCCTGCATTGATATCATTGATGTAACGTCTACCTTCAAACGACTTCTTACCAACATCATATGTTGACAATGATGGCATATCAAAGTGATCACCAATATGTATGATTACATCAGGCTTCTTCTCTACGGCATATTCTCCTGCCCATCGCATGTGATCCACTGGATTACCCGGCTTCACTTGCGTGTCAGGTATGACCATATGTTTAGTCATGACTAAGGTTCCTTAACAATTCAAAGAAATGCTCTGCATCCATTACTGCGAGAGGCTTTCTTCTGTTTTCTTTAACGATGACAAGTGGCTGTGCATCGCCTCGATTGTTGCACTGGTCAATATAACGATAGACTCCAACTCTCGCAAGGCTCTTGCATTCGACATCATACGCGAAAGACTTACGAGCCAGAGGGCTGAGTTGAAGATCACTGCCGCTAACACCCATGCTTGTACTTCTGACATCATCCTCCTCCAAGTGGGGATAGATTTCCAATACCCGATCACGTGTCCACTGTTGTAGTTTACGCCCTTTAGCTTTAGCTGATTGCGTCTTCATCTGGTGGACTCCATATCTCATTGGGTTTACGTTGTAAGTACAATAAGATTCCATTCTCTATCGCACGTTCTCTACTACCTAACTCTTCAACACATACATCAAACATCTCCTGTTCACTCAGTCCACTGAGTAATTTGTATGCCTTCTTTGGGCCAATACCTTTTACACCAATGATGTTATCAATACGGTCACCAACAAGAAACTGCATGTAAAAGTTAAGCAGTCCCTCATCAGCTTCAATGTAATACTTCTCCTTCTTTACAAAGTTGTAGTGCCATCCTTGAACCTGATCAAAGTCTTTGTCAAGGGATACAATGATACTATCGTCACCAAGTGTAGTACAATCAGTGGCAATAGCATCATCGGCTTCAATCCCTTCATACTCAGCACCGTGCCAACCAGTGATCAGATACTCACGCAACAATGCATGATGTGTAGGCTTCTCACCTTTACGGTTACCTTTGTATGGAGCGGTGACCGCATACTCATTTCTGTAGTTTGTACTGCCCGTGAGATACGTTCTCCATTCCGAACAATCCAAATCGAACATGAGCATGTCTTCCAAGAATGAGGCCATCGTCCTGATAGCCACACTCTCAGACTCCTCTTGTGTTGCAAACCCAATGCGGTAGCAGAGGATGTCACCGTCAATTAAAGCAATCACAGAGTCTCTTCTTCCTCTACAGGCTCTGGTGTATATGCATTAAGATCAGTCACTACCATTTTAGAAATACCAAGAGACATTCCTGATGTACCAGTAGGTGACTTCCATGAGTAAGGCTTCACCATTAGGTTAGCACGACTACCGTTACCCACTTTGATCTCACGAGAGATAATCTCACCGTTCTTATCATATGGTGTGATCTCATAGTTGGTTGACTTACAGGTAATAAAGAAACCTTTCTCTGGCTTATCCGAATCTTGGCGTACTTTACAACCAGTCTTCTCGATAGCTTCTACCTGATCACCAGTGAGGTTGACAAGATCGACTTGGTATTTATTGCTGAGCTTGTTACGCTCGTACAAGAAAGGCCACATCAACTCTACGTCTTCAAGTTTAAATACTTCTGACATTTACTTTTCTCCTAAGGAAGTAAGTGAACATATATTATAACACACAATATCAATGCGTGTCAAACCATGTTTTACCGATTTTACTTTCGGCATCTACGGGGCAACGAAACCCCAAGTTAATCCCTGCTTGTTTAGCAGAGGCTACCATGATCTCCGCAACGTCTTCGCCATAGCGTTCCGCTGTTTCAATCTGGATTTCATCATGGACAAACGCAACCTGCTTAACAGGGATGTCTCTATCTCTGAAGGTTTTGTGCGCTTGGATGCACCATTCTTTTGCGATAATAGCACCGCACCCTTGAAGCAAAGAGTTGAGGGCGGCATGCTCAGACCTGACCAGTATTCTTCTACCGTCCAAGCCCGGCACATACCCTTGACACGCCACTTCCGAAACTTTATCCATAAGTTTCCTGAGCTTAGGGGTGTTGCGATAAAAGTTATTGAGAGTCTTCTGTGCTTGCCTTTGATCTGTATCCAATATCGTAGCGAGCTTTCCGATACCGCATCCATATAACAATGCGTAAACCATTGTCTTTGCAGTTGGTCTGTCGATACCTGCGGCATCAGCATTCTTCTGATGGATGTCCCCATTCAATAACTCCTCAGTCCACTCAGGATCTTTCATGTAGTGTGCGAGACAGCGTAGCTCGATCCCACTGAGGTCTGTCCCGACTAATACATTACCATCATCAACAGTCCACAACGCACGGGACTCCTTACCATACTCACTGTTGACACTAGGTATCTGTCCCATGTTGGGACTCATATGTGTCATACGTCCAGTCACAGCACCATTAGTGATGACCCTGCCGTGTACCCTACCGTCATCCTTGACGTTATCAATCCATGAATCAAGTAGACCGACACGCTTCTGTATCATCAGGTATTCAGCAATCAGTTGTGCTTCAGGTAAGTCAATTGCCTTGAGTGTACCCTCATCAACTATGATACTGCCTTTCTCAGTCTTCTTAGTAAACTTAACGCCACGCTCCTGAAGACGCTCTGCGATTTGCTTGCGTGAACCCACATTGAATACGGTAACCCTGTCCTTGAGTTGCTTGCCTGTCTTCTCTGACCAACGCTCTTCCACAATCGGAGGAAATATATTTTGTAAGTGGTCAGCGATAAAAGACATGCGATCTTTAAGCGTAGCCAACAAAGAGATAGCTTCTTTCTCGTTGAGTTTAAAACCATTGTCTTCTTGCCTCTTCATAATGAAAGCAATCTTGTGTTCAAGATCCAAACTATAGCCAAATTCTGATAACTCTTTTGATAGTTTGTTATATAAAAGAGATGTTACATACACATCTTGCATGCAGTACTCTGCCATCTCTTCTGTATAACCACCATCAAAGTCGGTGAAGTCATCTTTAAAATTACCGAGACGTTCACCCCAAGCACGTAAGCTATGCCCACCCTCCAGTTGTGGATTCAACAGCCTAGACATGACCAATGTATCACGCACTTTGTTTAAAGGAATCTTGATGTTCCACAAACGTGATAACAAAGGCCCGTCAAATCCAATGATGTTATGCCCAACAATCACATCAGCGTCTCGTATCTGACGTTCAAGCTCACCACTTTTTGTATGCGTAAACACAGTGGACGTATTGAAGTGATCGTTAATTCTAGTGGCACAACACCATATCGTATCGTGTGCTAGGTTGGTCTCAATGTCGAGTACCAATACCTTCATTCATCCTCCTCATCCTCTAACTCAGACTCGTGCATAATCCTGAGATTGAGGTACTGTCCAAGTCCATCCTCAAACATTACCCACTGTTCACACTGTCTGTATGTCCCCATAAAGTGAGCATCACTAATGTATACACCATCACAAGCATACTCATCACCAATGACTAACCACTTCCTACTTTTTAAACTTGGGCTACAAGTCATCATCGTTCACCTCAGTCATTCTACCTGTGTCACGTGAATAAAGCAAGCTACAGGCAGGCCCAGTCGTACCACTGAATCTGTTCTTCAGTACACGCACACGAGTCGTGTTACGCTCATTCACATCCTCAGCCTGACCGTTACGCTCAAGGCCAATCACCATATCGGATAGCTGTGCGATCGAGCCAGACCCACGTAGCTGTGCTAGTGACGTAGCCGCACCTTCCTCATGCCCTTTAGATTCAGGACGCTTGAGATGTGACACCACAATCAGAGCGATACCAGTCTCCTGCACTAACATACGTAGCTTGGTCATGATCTCGTCAATGGCTTTACGCTCATCACCAGAAGCCTGCGCGGACACGACAATTGATATGTGATCGAGGAATATATACTGGCAACCCAACCCTTTCGACAGATACCTGACTCGATTGATGATGTTGTCCACTGATGTGGAACCAAAGTGATCGAACAGATATATCCTGTCAGTACCAAGCGTAGCATTGAACGCATCCATCTTCTCCTGTGAAGTTGACTCAGAGTCTGGTAGATGTAGTGGTTTATTAGCCGCCAGTGACATCAAGGATAGACCAGTCTTACGCACAGACTCCTCCAAGAACATGAGACCCATACAGTCTTCAGTCTTATTGAGTACATGCCACACAATCTCACGCACAAACTGAGACTTACCAAGCCCAGAACCTGCAGTGATCGTCACCAACTCACCTTTTCGGATACCATATGTCAACCCATTCAGTCCCGCAAAAGGATAGTCACAATCAGATGGTGCAATCGGACGCATCACCTCTTGTAGTAAAGAACTACCGACAACAATCCCATCAGGGACATGCTGTTCAGAAGCCCACCACTTGTCAGAAAACTCCTTGGTCTTCTTCTGTTGGAGGTAATCACACGCATCCTTCATACCATCAAGGTGTTTGAATACCTTAGCCTTTGCACCGAATAACTCAGCAATCTGAGATGCCGCCTTCTGTCCCGGATCATCCGCATCAAAGCAGATCACCACATTATCAAAAGAATCAAGCCATTCGTATTGCTTCTGAATATCCTTGACTGCTGATGCCGCACCGTTGCGGATAGATACCACTGGATACTTAGACCCAAGCATCTGATATGCCGCCATCGCATCGAACTCACCCTCTACAACGGTGACAAACTTACCTCCCTTACTGAACAGATTCTGCCCATAGAGTCCTGCACTAGACCAGTCTCCTGCAATGCGGAAGTCCTTGTCTGGTGTGCGTGTCTTAGTTGCCACGATGTCACCCGATGGAGTGGTGTAATTGAAGTGGTAGTTCTGACCTTCCTTGGCACACTTGTATACCTTGGCTGTGTCACTACTGATCCCACGCTCAATGATAGTCACATAATTTTCATGGGTAACTGACAGTTGTTTTGCTTCCACGTGTACCTCCCTATGGGTGTGTGGTAGATCGTCGCTCTCAGGCGGTGTACGTGCCTCACAGACAAAGCAATGTGTCCACCCATCGTCATTGATAGATAGACCATCACTCGATCCGCAGTCACTGCATGGTTGATGCGTCTTTACAAATGGCAAGCTCATTCTCCTTGTAAATTTCTGCAAACAAACCAAGAGCATAACACGCAACAGGATCGCCTGTATAGTCACGCATACTCAGGAGTACACGCAACAGTCCATACTTATGGATCATTTGTGTTGTGCCAATGAGACACTCATGTTCAATCATCTCTTGCATTATCTCGTCAAAGTTCACAACGTCATCTTGCAAGAGATCATCTTCATATTTAGTCATAACTAAACTCCTTAGTTTACTAAATAGATATTATTAATATTAATAATAAACAACATAGAAAATATTTTACCATACATCTTCATCAGAGTCAAGCTCCTCGTCAATCGACATCAGATCAGTTCGCTCGATTGCTTTCACATCGGCTCTGATAGAATTGTAACACTCGTTACACAAGTCTAAATAGTCCTCGTAAGTTGCTGATTTTCTTGTACTTTCAAAATCAGTTAATAGTTTATCACAGGCTTGACATCGCATTGTTTACCCCACGGTTTTGTAATCATCCAGTGACAACAGGGTATCACACCATGCCATGCCCTGTCAAAGTTTTTACGTGGAGGGATGCGACCACCTTCTCGTCGCTCAAGTCCGTACTTTTTGCGGTAACGGCACGCAAATTGTCTGATTGAGTTGAGCGAACCACCCAACTTCTCAGATATTTCAGCGGCAGTGTGACCGTTATTCCACATGTCAACAAATATTTGCATTTGTTCCGGTGTATACTTCGCTTTCATTCTTCATACTCCCTCTGCATAAGATACAACTCACCAATGACATGCTCAGCCAACGCAAGACGACCACGTTGCCACTCAATGTGCTGATTCTGCGCACCTAATCGAGTACTGATTGCCTCAACAATCCCCTCATGATCAGCATCTTCAAAACCATCCGCATAGATGTCGTCAAGAAACTCAATCATCTCTTCTGTTGTGTAAAACTTCTTCATGAATAATCTACCTCTTTCATTGTGAATGGAGGGCCATCACGCTCAACATCGCACCATATTGCCCCACCGTTTTGAGCCATCTGCTCAACTTCTTGTATCAGTTGGTTCTCTTTTGATGGTGTCATCAAGTTCCAACTCTCTAGCTCGAGATCTTCCAAGTGCCAGTAGTCAGGCATGTCTGGATAGTTCTTCTCACACTTCCACGTTGCGCAGAATAAGAACTCATTCTCGTCTTCATCCCACCAAAAATGCGTACCATGATAGAGGCACTGATCTTTGCAACCAATCATCCTAGGTCTCCCATTACACTCACTTCATCGCGTGTCATGAACTTATAATCCATGTCCATCACATCGACATCATCAAGCCATGCATCTTGTGAGTTACCACCTGCGTCAATACCAAGGAACAGCACACGCCCTGCGTATGGATAGGGGTACACATCAGGACAATACCAGAACGCATCCTCCTCAAACAATCCCTCATCATTCACATAGATGGCATCACCGCCCTCGTCATATCCACCAGAACCAAACACATCACACTGTAAATGCTTCTGGATATCACGCCAGTCCTCAACTTCCACGTTCTTGATTGTCTCAAGATATGGATCTACTAATACACCTTTCATTACATTTCTCCCCATCCTGCGCTACGCAACCATGCATTGTCAGCGTCAGAGTCAGTTTCTCTACGCTCCCGTGTATGCTCACAAGAGTCACACAACAGAAGTTCCCCATGAATTCCAGTCGTACCACACTTAGACTCTACCTCTCGATAGTCGTATCCGCATGGTACATACTGGTACACCACATTGTCACACATTACTACGCTCCTACTAATGCTGTTAGATGAAACATACTCACATCGAACCCAGAGTTAAACTTACCACGGTTACACTGCTTGTATGTTAGTTGCTCGCACCATGAATCCCATAACTTCTCAGTGCTCCGGTTACCCTTGCAGATGTTGATGTAGTTGTCGATCTTCTTCAACTTTGTATCCACCTTGGCGGACTTGGTAAACACGATATCCTTCTCCTCCACCTTGCGGAATCGTCTGAGGTTATGTACATCTATGCATCCCACTCGACCGAACATCATCTGCATCACGAACCCTGCCTTAGCCATACCAAGACCCGGAACCATTGTCAGACGCAACATCATCATACGATCACGCTCATGCTTCTTACGCATGTCACCCCAGTCACCACGCCACATATCCATGAGGTCATTGTATAAGTCCTCACGATTCTCAAGCAGGTACTCAAGTGTCTGCTTTTTCAAACCCCACACATACTTGGATGCGAGACCGTACCGCCTGTAATCAGCCATCTGATTCGCCATTGTGTGAAAGGGTGTCTTAATACTCAACACCACGAACATGATGCCATCTTGCATGTGATGTGCAGACTTCTGCATGTATGCGTTGATGACAGGATTTACTTCACGAAAGCTCATTAGTTTATCTCCTCAATTTCAGCTAATCGTTCTTGACATCTGCGAGCGCGTAACTGATACCACTCAGAACCGCCCATCATACTGAACAATTCATATGCCGTACCGTAGTTACTACGAGCCAACGACATATACCCACCTTCAAAGTCATCATTCGCTTCACTGAAGAAAGACTCAGCAATGAATGACACTTGACTCTCACGCAGATCCTTAAGATCAAACAACTTGCATTCAACTTTCATAATGACTCCTTAGTCATGACTAAACATCTACTCAACTCGCCCGGTTACTCTCGGGCTTACTTACTTAGACGATTCTTGTCAGGAAAAGTTCCCTCACTCGCAATCATCGTACACAAACCCACACACCTGTATGTATACAGAGAATGGATCATTAGAAAATTCCCACGATTGGCGACCATCATCATAGATTGACAACACGAACTCGCCTATCTTGTCACCTAATCCGCAACAATACAGACGCTCCAAGGTCTGTTCCATATTCATAATGTCATCAGTGAGAACTCGCCCACCTTCCTCGTATGTGTGAACATAGACTTCAAATTTCATAGCGCATCCCTTATTACAGGTATAGATAGAAGAAGCATCCCAATGAGAGAGACACCACCACCAACGAGTATGTCTGGAATTGACACACTCAACTCGATTAATCCCATGCCTGAAACCAGAACATAGAACCCACTTAATCCGCATACCCAATTCATAATTCGCATGACTCGTTATTCCTTTTGGTTATAAAACACATAAAAAAAGGGGGCTTTCGCCCCCCTGATTAGGCCGCCTTAGGCTTGGCTATTGTGTCCAATAGTGCCAAGGCTACCGCTTCAGTGTCCCCGCCCAAGATTAGGGCTAGGGTTTCGGCCTTGGCTTTCACATCCTGCTTGGCTAAGGCCTCAATTAGTGGTTTGTAATCCACTTGGTCAGAAGATTTCTTTGTCCCTTCCTTTAGGTCAGATGACTTCTGTACTTCAGGGCTTGCGCCCTTGTTAGGTGCTGTCCCTTCCTTTGGAAACAAATCCTTCAGGTATTGGCTTAGGTTGCCGCCTTCCGCCTTTTGGATCTCATCCCCGTGTCCATCGCGGTAATGCTTCAGGACTCTTTTGGTTTGGGACTTGTACGTTGGTACGGTTGACTCTTTCACGTTGGGACATTGGTCAGATTTCCAGAAGGTTTCTAACTCTTTGAGTATGTCCTCCATTTTTTCCTCGGTTAGCTTGGCAGGTAAGGCCTTCACCATGTCCTTGAGTAATTGGACTTGGCTAGTCTCAACAGAAGCCTTGAGTTGGAAAGATTCGGCGTACAGGCGTACAGCATCATTGACTGATTTAGTCATGACTAAACTCCTAATTATCTATGTTAAAGAAAGCCCTCGAAAGGGCGAGCGGGGCAACCGCTTACAACTTAGACAAAACAGAAGGGCGGTTAGTTCCCGATATTATGTTAAATTGAATAATTTTTTTTATTCGCCTTTGATACGCCCTTACATACAAGCGCAACACTACACCATTACAGGCTTTCAAGGATTCGCCCTTGTTTTGAATCTCAACCAAGAACACTGTTTATATCGAACACTTTAGTCATGACTAAACAGATACACCCTAATCCTAAACCGATACAAAGACCTTCCTTTGGCGTGTCTCTTTAGTGGGTGCTAGTGGGTGCTACTAAGACACATATACTTTACCTGTACAGAATCTCTGTCAGACTCCCTAGCCTACCCTCCTACACCCCACCGGGAGGGGCGGCATAGCCTCGCGCGTTGTACAGATCCTTCTCAGATACAAAAAAGAGTCAATTTAGGATTATAAAAAATAATAATAAATAACTTAAAAGAATAAAGATATGTTTATATACAATTTAGTTATAAGTATATTGATTTATATAACTATAAAAGTGCACTGCGGAGTAAATCAGCACTGCTGAAACCCGCCGAAGAAGGGATTCCCTAGTATTTTTTACTTATTATGTTAAATATGCTTGACAAATTTAAAAAAGTATGCTATACTATATGTACTTAAGAGATAACGCAAGAGAAATATTATTTATAAAAGATAATTATCTCTTGCAATCGCTAGAGATAACTACATAGAGTACAGAAATGACTGAGAATACTCAACCAAAGAAACGTGGAAGACCCCCCAAAAGTCTTGTTGAGTCTAAAAAAGATGGCAACAGAGGAAAACGTGGGAGGCCTCCCGGAGATGCGGCGGCAATCAATGAGTTTAAAGCTCGTTTGTTAGCATCACCACGCTCTCAAAAGGTACTTGATAGTATTATGAGTGCCGCATTAGATGATGAGCATAAGAATCAGGCTGCAGCATGGAAGTTGTTGATGGATCGTATGTTGCCTGTAAGTTACTTTGAAAAAGATAAGAATAATACTGGAAGATCATCTGTGTCAATTACAATTACTGGCGTAGGTGGAGAGACTATTGTGACTAATGACGAGGATATAATTGATGTTACCCCCGAATCTGATTGAACAAATTAAAGAAGACCTTGTTCGTCACGAAGGGTACGTCACAGAAATCTATTTAGACTCTGAAAACCTACCTACATTTGGTATTGGTCACCTTGTTACTGAAAATGATATGGAATATACGTGGCCTGTTGGAACGCCAGTGACTGATGAGCGTATTCTCCAAGTATTTCATGATGATTGTAAGGTAGCTATAGATGATGCTGAACAACTTGTTGATGATTTGTACTGTCATCCTGATAGCGTCATCCGTGTCTTGGTTAATATGGTATTTAATCTTGGCCGTCCACGGCTATCAAAGTTCAAGAACATGCTTACGGCAGTCAACGACAAAGATTACAGCAAAGCCGCAGATGAAATGATTGATAGTAAGTGGTATCGTCAAGTCAAAACTCGTGGTGTTGAACTCGTAGAGATAATGCGTGGAGCTTAATGTTGAGTTGCTTCCTTGGCAACAAGAAGTCTTTAACGATCCAACACGATTTAAGATCATTGCGGCAGGGCGGCGTACTGGTAAGTCTCGCTTAGCCGCATGGCAATTGATTATTTACGGTTTACAAACTGAACGTGGTCATGTGTTTTATGTTGCGCCTACTCAAGGCCAGGCTCGTGACATTATGTGGACTACGTTGCTAGAGTTAGCACATCCTGTCATTAAGTCATCACACATTAACAACCTACAGATTACGTTAGTGAATGGCTGTACTATCTCACTGAAGGGTGCTGACAGACCAGAGACAATGCGAGGCGTATCCCTTAAGTTCCTTGTTATGGACGAGTATGCGGATATGAAGCCTAGCGTGTGGGAACAAATTCTACGTCCTGCACTTGCTGACCAAAAGGGTGATGCCATGTTTATTGGTACACCGATGGGACGTAACCACTTCTATGAATTGTATCATTATGCTACGTTAGGTGATGATGAGAGCTACAAAGCGTGGCACTTTACGTCATATGATAACCCACTACTAGACCCTGAAGAGATTGACACTGCAAAGAAGTCAATGTCAAGTTATGCATTCCGACAAGAATTTCTTGCATCGTTTGAAGCATCAGGTAGTGAAGTCTTTAAAGAAGACTGGGTACAGTTTGATGATGAAGAGCCTGAGATTGGTGACTACTACATCGCTGTTGACTTGGCGGGTTTTGCAGATGTTGAGTCAGCTACTAAATCTAAAAACAAAAAGCTAGACCAAACAGCGATTGCAATTGTTAAAGCAAGTGAGAATGGATGGTGGGTAGCGGATATTGTACATGGTCGATGGGATATCAAAAAAACAGCCAAGAAGATATTCGATGCTGTCGATCACTATCAACCAATAGCAGTTGGTATCGAAAAAGGGGCATTGAAGAATGCGGTACTGCCTTACCTTACCGACTTAATGAAGTCCAAACAACGGTTCTTCAGGGTGGAGGAATTGACTCACGGCAACAAGAAGAAAACTGATCGTGTTGTTTGGGCGTTGCAAGGACGATTTGAACATGGACAAATAACTCTAAACAAAGGCGACTGGAATGCAAACTTCTTAGATGAGTTATTCCAGTTTCCAAACGCCTTAGTACATGATGACTTAGTAGATGCTCTGGCATACATTGACCAGTTAGCAAAGGTGTCGTACTACTACGATTACGAAGAAGACGACTTTGAAATTTTAGACCCCGTAGCAGGATACTAATATGGACTATGATCATAATTCAACAGACCCACAATCACTGGAAGGATGGGTATCTGCTAAATGCGAACAGTGGCGTGACCACTTTGAAGCAAATTACCAAGAAAAATTTGATGAGTATTATCGCCTATGGCGTGGTATTTGGGCTGAAGAAGATTCAATGCGAGCTTCAGAACGCTCACGACTGATTTCTCCTGCACTGCAACAGGCTGTTGAATCAAGTGTTGCGGAAGTAGAAGAAGCTACGTTTGGACGTGGTAAATGGTTTGATTTAAAAGATGACCTACAAGATCCACAGAAACAAGACATTCAATTACTACGTAACCAACTTGATGAAGACCTTAAGTTTGCACAAACACGGCGTTCAATTGCTGAGTGTTTAATTAATGCCGCTGTATTTGGCACAGGTATTGGTGAAGTTATTCTTGAAGATGTCAAAGAGTTTACACCTGCAACACAGCCAATTATGGATGGGCAGATGGAAGCAGTTGGCGTAATGGAAAAAGAACGTACTATTGTTAAACTACGTCCTGTCATGCCACAGAACTTCTTGATTGACCCTGTGGCAACTTCTATTGACGAAGCACTTGGTGTGGCTATTGATGAGTTTGTGCCACTACATCAAGTAGAGCTTGCTCAGGAAGCAGGTATTTACAACGATGTTGATATTGCTGTAGCGGCTCCTGACAGCGATTTAGAGCCTGACCAAGACCTTACTATGTACATTGACGATAAAGTCCGTCTGACAAAGTACTATGGCCTTGTACCACGTGAGTTACTATACATGGCTCAGTCAGAAGAAGATGAAGATGAAATTACTGGTGAAGGTGAAGAAGAAGAATCACAGTATGTTGAAGCAATTGTAATTATTGCAAACGGCTCTACACTTCTCAAAGCAACAGAAAATCCATACATGATGCAAGATCGTCCTGTTGTGGCATTTCCATGGGATGTTGTACCGGGTCGCTTCTGGGGTCGTGGTATCTGTGAGAAAGGTTACAACGCACAGAAAGCTCTTGACACAGAACTTCGTGCACGTATTGATGCCTTGGCATTGACTGTACATCCAATGATGGCTGTGGACGCTTCTCGTCTACCTCGTGGTGCAAAACTTGAAGTACGTCCCGGTAAGGCTATTCTTACTAATGGTAATCCTGCTGAGATTCTACAGCCATTTAACTTTGGTCAATTAGATCCAACAACATTCAATCAAGCCGCATCATTACAACAAATGGTGCAGATGGCTACAGGTGCAATTGATGCCGCAGGTATTCCCGGCTCAATTAATGGTGATGCAACCGCCGCAGGTATTTCAATGTCTTTGGGTGCAATCATTAAGCGTCACAAGCGTACATTGATTAACTTCCAAGATTCATTTTTATTACCGTTTGTAACTAAAGCGGCACATCGTTACATGCAGTTTACTCCTGAGTTGTATCCTGCAAAAGATTATAAGTTTGTTCCATCAAGCTCACTAGGTATTATTGCACGTGAGTATGAAGTTACACAGTTGGTACAATTGTTGCAAACAATGTCACCAGAGTCTCCAATGTATCCAATGTTAATTGAATCTATTGTGGACAATATGAATCTTTCTAATCGTGAGCAGATTATTGAAGGATTACGCCAAGCTAATCAACCTAACCCACAACAACAACAAATTCAACAAGCCGCTGTGGAAATGGAAATGGCTCAAAAACAAGCTACGATTCAAAACATTCAAGCACAAACACAAGAAATTATGTCGCGTGTACAGCAGAATGCAGTTGAAACAGAACTTTTACCATTAGAAACATTAAATAAAATTGATGATCCAACAGAGCAAGACTTTAAACGTAGATTAGAATTAGCAAAGATCTTACTTAAAGAACGTGAGATTGACTCAAATGAAGAAATTGTACAAAACCAAATGAGGAAATAAATGGTAGTAACTAAGAAAGAGTTCCAAGAAGTCATTGACCAAATGAATGGCATCTTGACAAAACTTGACCAACGTCTTAAAGAATTAGAGAGTGCTAAAGCACCTCGTACCACAAAGAATACAAAAAGTCAAGAAACTACTTGACAAATGAATAAAATTGTGGTATAATATTTGCATTACAATTAGGGGGAAACTCATTTGAGTCCTGAAGAAAATAAATATTATGACAACTACTTTGATCTATTTGCAACAGATGGTTGGAAACAGTTTATAGAAGAAGTCAATGAAATTCTTGATAGACATCGGATAGAAGACATCAAGACTGAATCACAACTATCTTTTGTTAAAGGTGAACGTGATGCCCTGTTTAGAGTCAGACGCTTTGAAACAGGTATTAGATCAGCTTATGAAGTATTGCAAGGGCAAAATAATGCTTAAGCGGTACGATTATAAATGCACCCAATGTAACCACGTTGAAGAACACTGGACTCACAGTGACAACTTCGTAACGTGTTTAGAATGTGGTGAAACATCAGTACGGATAATCTCTCCGATCCGAACACATTTCGTTGGTCACGGTTGGCCGGATAAAGACGATAAGTGGGCTAAGGATCATGAGAGAGCCGCACGTAAATAACCTTCCATAATGGCATTTAGCCACGGAGTTTAACAATATGGCACGTTTTTTAGATGAAAGTCCCGAGTATCAACCAGTAGACGGGGAAGATTTCGTAGAGTTTGATGAAGAGCAGATTCCTACCGAGGAGCAACCTGCAGAACCTGAAGAAATTCAAGAAGCAGAAGATGATATTCCTGAAAAGTATCAGGGTAAGGACATTAAAGATATTGTCCGAATGCATCAAGAAGCTGAAAAACTTTTAGGTAAACAATCATCAGAAGTTGGCGAACTCCGCAAGTTAGTTGATGATTTCGTAAAGACACAACTAGAAGCCAATAGCCCACAAAAAGAAGAAGTCGAAGAAGAGATTGATTTCTTTGATGATCCTAAAAAAGCAGTCGAGTTAGCAATTGCAAAGCATCCTAAAATTAAGGAAGCAGAACAATTGTCTTCTCAAATGCGACAGGCTGAAATTCTAAACAAGTTGCATACTAATCATCCAGATTTTTCTGAAATTATTCAAGATGAAAAGTTTGTAGAATGGGTTGGAAAATCAAAAGTACGAGTAGAATTGTATCAACGAGCAGATCAACAATTCGATTATGATAGTGCAGATGAACTTCTCACATTGTGGAAAGAACGTCAAGGGCTAGTAAACGAAACTGCTCAGATGCAAGAAGCTGATCGTAAACGTCAAATTAAAGCTGCATCTACAGGATCAACAAAAGGATCTGGTGAAAGACCATCTCGTAAAATCTATCGACGTGCTGATATTATTAAACTTATGCAAACAGACCCTGATAGGTATCAACAGCTAGCTCCAGAAATTAGAGTGGCTTATGCCGAGGGTCGAGTTAAATAGCCTAGGAGATATTTACAATGGCAAACTTAACCCCCGCTAGTAACAATACCGTTACTTTAGCAAACGCGGCCACGTTCATCCCAGAACTGTGGTCAGACGAAATCATTGCGGCGTACAAGCAGAACCTCGTTCTTGCTAACCTCGTAAACAAAATGCCTATGACTGGCAAGAAGGGTGACACTCTTCATATTC
>Ga0208898_1000670_pt1 | contig 25553 bp, 38 predicted proteins | sample VirMetDEL_Mar_4_FD_184513 | JGI IMG/M metagenome (GOLD analysis project Ga0208898, IMG submission 184513) | Aqueous microbial communities from the Delaware River and Bay under freshwater to marine salinity gradient to study organic matter... | ecosystem: Environmental > Aquatic > Marine >...
ATTGGCAATCATGATAGGATTGTAATGAGAAAAGCGTTTACAGGGGCTATACCGAGCGTTTGGATAAAAAGCTACAACGAAGTATTGGGGACAAATTGGAATTGGGTAAATCGCGTAGAATACGATGGTGTTCAATATATTCATGGTGAGGGATCAACAGCTCGGACACGAGCAAAAAACGATATGCAAAGCACGGTTCAAGGTCATAGACATACAGAGATGGAAACGGTACATATGTTTGGTAAGGAACACATTTGGTCTATGCAAACAGGGTGCGGAATTGATGCGACTTCTTACGCAATGGCCTATGCCAAGGATTATAAAAAACCTGCTTTAGGGTGCGGCATTGTCTTGGGTGGAAAAATTGCTTTTAATTATCCAATGTTGTAAGTCTTATATTATTAAGTGATGATTCAGTTAGCTAATTACGAAGCACGAACATTCAACGTCGTGCTGGGAAAGGTCGTGAGTTCTGTGAATGTGGTTTTTACATTCCAGATGACAGAACAACAATTTGCCGCTACGCTTACAGCTACTAGCAGCACCAAACGTGCGTCAACATTTTCTTTTACGGCTACTGATTATCCTGAAGGACAATACATGGCTGTTTTCACGGATGTCACCACATCTAATCACTTAGCCACCGTTGCTTGTTTTGTCACGGGAAACCCAATTTTCGCTACAAGTCAATACAACACTTACAACGATGACGGCACGTCCACGACATATGTTCCTAGCGACGACCAAGGCTTAGTACCTAGCGTAAGTCAAAAGCTACGTGTAAAGACGTATGACGGAGCAACGGACTTACCGTATGTAAGGCTTATTGAAGTCACTAACGGTAAACTTAGTGGAAACAATCAGGGTACGGCATCTTTAGATATTAGCGGTGCTGATTCACTTCAACAACTTACAGACGTTCAGTATTTTCCGCAGACGGTAGCGGAAGGTATGGTTTTAGCATATGATGCGGTACTTCGAAAGTTCGCTCAAAAATCGCTGAATCTTCGTGACCTTAATGATGTTGCCTCGATAACCCCTACACCTGGATATGCCCTAACGTGGTCGGGAACTGAATGGCAACCTGCGGCTCTTCCTTCACCACCCCCAGCTCCCGTTACTTCTGTCAATACGCAGACGGGGGCCGTAAGCCTAAGTCTCGACGATTTAACCGACGTGGACGCAGGCGAACCGACGACGGGTCAGCTTTTAGCATACGGACAGGGCGATTGGACAACCATTGCGCAGGATGAGATAACCATAGGCATTGAAAACGTTACAGGGTTACAAGCGGAATTGAACACGATTCCCGACGGGATTTTTGACCTTAATGATGTAACGCAGTCGGGACAAACAATAGCATCTGGGAGTTACTTAACATACCTAAATGGAGCTTGGACTAATTCTGCTCCACCAACGCCCAGTACACCGTCCCCTTGGACAACCTCTGGTAGCGATATCTATTACAACACTGGAAATGTAGGTATTGGCACGACTACCCCTGCTACTCCCCTTCATGTTGTTGGAAAAGCTAACATTACGGACGCTAGTAATAACGTATTAATATCTACTGAGAATAGCACAATTACTGCAACCAACACAGTAGCAGTAGGTTATCAAGCATTAACCGCGTTGACTACTGGTGCTGGTAATACGGCGGTAGGTTATCAGGCTTTGACTACTTCGACCACTGGGTATAGCAATACAGCAGTAGGTTATGAAGCAGGTGCCGCTTTGACAACAGGTGGTGATAATGTGTTTATTGGTCGTAATGCAGGAAAATCTGTGGCTAACGCAGGTGAAAGTGTTTTTATTGGAAAAGACGCTGGTAGTAATGGATCTGCACAAGTTGGTATTGGAAAACTGGCACTGGCAGCCAACAACAACGCGTTTAATATCGGAATTGGCTATAACGCTAACCGATTTGGCAGTGGAGTCAGATCTGTTGCTGTTGGCTGGTCAGCAGGTTATCAAGGCAATAACAGTTATGCAGCATCAATAGGTCATTTCGCTGGTCAAAATGGTGGTATTAATGGATTTTACGCTGGCTATCAAGCTGGACAGTATGCCACAGGCACAGATAACGTCATAATTGGACACCAGTCTGCTCAAAACGCTGGAAGCGGAGGGTACAATACCATAGTTGGATCTGGTGCCGCAGTAGGCGTTTCTGGTACTTCCACCTTCGCTAACACAGTAGCAGTCGGCTACCAAGCTCTTACTGCGCTGACTACTGGCACTGGAAATACAGCGGTTGGTTATCAAGCGGCGACTGCGCTCACTACTGGATCAAACAATGTTTTCTTAGGCGACAGTGTCAGGGTAAACGCTGGGGTTTCAGCAACGGTAGCTATTGGTAAAGATGTAGAAGCTTATTACAACAATGCAGCTCTTGTCGGGTATGGTTCACGCGCTCAGGTATTTGGTGCTGCGTTGGGCTTTAACGCCAAGACCAATAACTACGGGGTCGCTATTGGAGGTATGGCTGGTAACAACAGGGCTCAAGACGTATCTATTGGTTATCAGGCTGCTGTAAACGCGACAGTAGACAACACAGTAGCCGTAGGCTACCAAGCATTAACTGCTCTGACTACTGGGGTTGGTAACACAGCAGTAGGGTATCAGGCTGGCGACGGTATCACAACAGCAGGATACAACACTGTTGTTGGGTACAGCGCGGATGTAGGAACATCTAACAGCAGCACCGTAATGGGTTATCAGGCTTCTGGTAGCGGTAGCGGAGTCGTCGCTATTGGCTACCAAGCGCAAGGAGGGGGGATAACCAATGGCTATCAAAACACTGGTTTAGGTTATCAATCAAACTATCAGGGGGCATCAGAAAAAAATGTTTCTATTGGTGCTTTTTCAGGTTATAACGGAAATATTAGATCTGTGTCTGTTGGTCATGGTGCTGGGTATAGCGGAGCAGACTACGGTGTTTTCATAGGCTATCAGGCAGGATATAACGAAACAGGCTCTAACAAACTCTACATAGAGAACAGCAACTCCACCACACCACTTATCTACGGGGAGTTCGATACTGACTTGGTGCGAATCAATGGTGACTTCGAAGTTACTGGGGGTGTTAAAATAGAAAAAACATCAAATACAGATTACGACTATCGTGGGGATGTGGTTTATTTTGGTGCTACTACAAGCATGACACAAGGAGATTTGTACTACTTCAATTCTTCAGGTGGCTGGACTCAGGCAGACGCAAATACTGTCGCCAGCTCAGGTAGCGTTCTTCTTGCTATTGCTCTAGGCACTGCATCGGATACAGACGGTATGCTTCTTAGAGGTACCTTTACGATGGAAGCCACGGCAATTGACGGCACAGAAGCCACTGGTGATGAATTGTACGTAGGGACTACGGCTGGACACGTAACTAGCGATGTGTCTGCTTATACGACTGGAGATGTAGTTCGAGTAATTGGTTACTGCTTAGATGGCACTAATGGACAGATTTGGTTTAATCCTTCTAATGACTACATCACACTTGCATAATGCCAAACGTAAGTCAAAAAAACGGTATCGACATGGGTAATATCGCATCTATAAACGGACAAGACGTTCCTTCGGGTGGAGCATCAGAACCAACTTCGGGAGTCATATTTCTTGGCGATGGTACTCTAAGCTCTCTTGCTTTGGGAACGGGAGATAAAACGCTTTTCTCTTTATGTGAGTTTAACGGCACTCCACTAATTAATTCTCAAGTGAGCAAGGTCAGATTAGGAAGATATACCGTTGGGATATTGGACACTTCCAATAATTTATGGTTGACTTCTGGTCAAAGCCCTAATACTGGATCAGGCAGTAGTTATGGAGGTTTGACTCGAAAGTTTAAGATTACACTTACTTCTGTTAGTGAATTTGACTCTGGTCATCAACATACCATAGCAATCAAAACCGATGGAACCCTTTGGGCTATTGGCAACAATGGTGATGGTCAATTTGGGCGAGGAAATACTACCAACCAATATAGTAATTTTGTTCAGATAGGAACGGATACTGATTGGTCTTCGGTTCAATGCGGAAGCGGATTTACAATAGCCTTAAAGACAGACGGGACTTTATGGTCTGCTGGAAATAATACAGATGGGAGAACTGGTCAAGGAACCACAAGCGGAGATACAATTTCATGGACTCAAATAGGAACCGATAGCGATTGGACTTCTTTTAGTTGTGGTGAGAATTGGTGTGTCGGGATTCGAGATGGGGGAAAGCTCTACGCTTGGGGAGATGGGGCTTCTGCCAAATTAGGCACTGGAACAACCTCAGATGTAACGACTCCTACGTTGGTTCATAGTGATACCGACTGGCAATCGGTTCATTGCGGCGCAAATTATACTAAGGCGATTAAAACAACCAGTGGTCATCATTACCATGTAGGCACGGGCGGTTCGTTTGGTGGTGGAACAAGAGGCGATGGAAGCACTTCGAGTTTAACATCGTGGACTCGAATAGGAACAGATACGGGGTGGACAGAATTTGTAAACCTAAAGTATTCTTCCTTCTCTTATTACGCGGCTGGAAAGAAAAACGGTTCTTGGTACGTTTGCGGTGCTTACGATAGGCGACCCCTATATAAAACTAACGGAGTAGCTCACAACTCTAACACAGCCACATTTATTCAATTGACATCACCAACCCCTACATTTTATGGGTTATGTCAATCAGACGGATCAAAACCTGAACCCCTATATATTATATAATGGCAAAGTACACGGTAATTATTCACAGTGAAGATGATTTATCTCGAAAATGGATAGATAATCGCGCCCCAAATTTTAATTGGGGTTTTATTGAGAGTAGCCTTGATGAGTGCGTCAAAATAAATGAGGATTCATGGGAAGCCTCATACGAAAGCATGGAAATTGAGTCTGATCGCATTTATACTTATATTCATCCTAACAGTGGAGAAGCGATAACATACACGCTTCTTGCTGGTGAGTACGGTATATATTCTTAAATATATTGCAATATTATTGCACCAATAAAACATTTAATCATGGCCTTTCAATTCAAAAACAAAACTTGGAGTTACACGGGAACAAAAGAGTTTGAAAATGGTGGTTTCACTTTGCTGAACCCAACAGTAGCAATTTCGTCTGTTACCATACAGCAAAGCAACATTTACATTACTTTAAATGCTTTTGAAAACGGGGGTGTGTATCCACATCACTTGCATATTCAATACAATAACATTGCAGAAGAAACAAACCTAGATACAATTGTAGACACAGCCATTGCAAGTGCATTACCAGATTTCGTCTTAAACACCTAAAGTCTTTATGAATGGCAAAAAAACAAGTCGTTCAAGTTCGTATTGATCGCCATGTATCGCGTCCAAACGTTCATGCCAAAACCAAAGCATCGAAACACAAACAATCTAAGAACTACAAAAAACCATACAAAGGACAAGGACGATGAATAACAACTTTCTCAATAGTTTGTTAGCGTATTTCATGGGTACTCCACCACCATACAATCCTATTTACGATTTGAATTCAGACGGCATAATCACCGTCTTGGATTTGCTCTTGTACTTAATAAAGCTCTAAAGAAGTTGCTTATCTTATATATTAGATTAGACATATGAATATGAAAAAGACGCAATTAGGAATTGTTGACTACCCTATGTACCAACAGCCAACTTTTACAGATCAGAGCAACAAGGATTGGGTTTTCTTCGGTGAAGACAACTTATATCCATTGTACCTTGATGATTTGTTTATCTCATCGAGTATTCACGGTGCTATTGTCACTGGTACAGCCGATATGATATATGGAGAGGGTTTGGAATGTGACAACAAAGACGAAAACGTCGAACAGTGGTTGAAGCTAAAAAATCTCTTTGCTCACGATGCATTGAAACGTGCTGCCTTTGACTTAAAACTATATGGCAACGCCTACCTTAATGTCATTTGGTCGCAAGATAGAAGCGTAATTAGCAAAGTACATCATGTGCCAGCAAGCACCATTCGATGTGGAAAGGCTGACGACAATGATGAGGTTCAGATATTTTATCATAGCACAAATTGGGCTGAAGCTGCAAAGACTACTTTTACGCCAAACCCCATACCAGCGTTCAACACATCTGATCGCACAGCGGCTAGTCAGCTAGTACATATTAAGTCTTACAGCCCTATCAGTTTTTTTTACGGTTTACCCGATTACGCAGCAGCGTGTACGTACTGTGAGCTTGACAAGAAGATAGCCCAATTTCACTTAGCCAATATTTCTAGTGGCTTGTTCCCTTCTATGGTGCTTTCGTTTAATAGTGGCATCCCAACGGATGATGAGCGTCGAGAGCTTGAGCGTTTGATATATCAAAAATTTGGTGGTGCTAGTAACGCTGGAAAAATCCTCATGACCTTCAATGATGGTCAAGATTCAGCACCTACTATCGAACCATTTAATTTGAGCAACCCCCACGATACATACGACTTCTTGGCAAAACAGACGTTCCAAGAAATCCTTTCAGGACATCGTGTGACTAGCCCATTACTTTTTGGACTACGCAGCGAGGGTGGCGGTTTTGGAAGTAACGCGGACGAGATGCGTGATGCATACGATTTGTATAGCAAGACCGTTATAGAACCGTTCCAACACACCTTGCTTCACGGTATCGAAGGCATCTTAGCAGCCAACAGCATCATACTCGATGTGTACTTTAAAGACTTGGTTCCTGCATCCTTCATCGAGCAAAAAACCGAAGAAGAAAAAAAAAAAACATTTTCGCAGCAGCCAATCAGAATCACCCCAACTCAGGGTTCAATTTGGTTAAATCACCTAGCCGACAAGGATGCACCACTTCCGAAAGAATTCTTTCTTCTAAAAGAGGAGGTTGTTACTGATGTCCAATCTGATCAAAGGTTGCATTCGCGTTATGAATTTGGTCTAGAGGATTATTCAAACTACGACATGGTTTCCGAGTGGGGTGATATTGTAAGTCCACAGGGCAACCTTTTCGCAGTGAGGTACAAATACTTTAAAGCTACCAACCGACAACCACAAGGTGAAAGTCGTGACTTCTGCATAGAGATGATGGACTTGTCAGATGGCGGTGTGCAATACCGTTATGAAGACATTGAGAACATGAGTTTCGATGGTGTGAATGGTAAGTTTGCTGCTGCTGGAGAAGCGAACTATGATATTTTTAGCTGGGCTGGGGGTAAAAATTGTTACCACGGATGGAAAAGACTTATATATGTATATGTACCCGATGGTCTTCCAGACACAACCGATGGGTTCTATGAGGATTGGGATGACGTTATGCGTAAGGTCGGAAACAATCCATACGTAGTACAACAGGGTGATGAAGCTGTCGCACCAATTGACAAACAATAATGGCTACACTATATATCAACGCATCACGCATCAAAAAGGACACGGCCTTAGGTTCCGCTGTGGATGACAACCTGTTGCATCCCTATATCCTTATTGCCCAAGACCGATGGATTCTACCAGCACTAGGTACTGACCTGGACAACAAGTTGAAACAAGACATCATAGACTCTACTTTAACTGGGAACTACGAAACATTGGTCACTGAGTATATCCAGCCTTGTTTGGTGCAACTGGCTTTTGCAGAAGTGGCTTACGTGATGCGTCTGCGGTTTTCAAATAACAGCGTCACGCTTATAGACAATGAACAAGGCAGCAGTGCAGGAATCAGCGATATAAAGATGGTTGTGCAAAAAGCCACGGAGATAGGTATGTTTTATCGTGGTCGCTTAGTAGATTACCTGTGTCATAATTCAAATCTGTTTCCTGAGTACACTTCAAATACAGGTTCTGATTTAAGTCCTAGTCGTCACAACTATTTTGGAAACCTCAATGTTGACAGAAACAGAGTCCTCAGTAACAAAGCGATCAGCATCGCACAAGCCATCGGCATTAAAGATTACTAAACGGATAAGGAACGAAGCAAAACTGATACAATATTTAAAGCGATGGATTACGATTTGATAGGTGTCGTCATAGGGGCGGTAAGCGGCATTATAGCAACATGGGTAAAGATGACCAACGAGGTGACAAAAATAAAAAGTCGCTTGTTCTCCCTTGAAAAGCAAGAAACGAAAGTCTTAGAAACCCTAGATGCGTTAGTGAGGGGGATAAACGAAATCAAATTGCTACTCGCTAAAAAGGGCATAGAGTGAGGCCAATTAACAAGGTCATATTGCACTGTTCAGCTACCAAAGAAGGGATGCACATTGATGTTGATACCATCCGTATGTGGCATCTTGAAAGAGGATGGAAGGACATTGGTTATCACTACGTGATTTATCTTGATGGCACAATAGCGTTAGGCAGACCTATTGATCTCATTGGAGCGCACACCAAAGGAGAAAATGAAGACAGCATAGGGATATGCTACGTTGGTGGACTATCGGCAAAAACAAACGAACCTCAAGATACCATGACGGTTCATCAGGAGATGGCATTTTTAGAATTGTGGCACGGATTACAAACGGTTTTGGGTAAGCTGGATTTGTTTGGTCATAACGACTTCAGCGATAAAGCCTGCCCAAGTTTTAATACACGTGAGAAATATAAATTTTTACTAAATGATTGATTTTATGATTTTACATTGGAGCGAGATTGCCTTGGCAGTCATTTCTTGTGCTGGAACTATTACAGCATTGACAGAAACCGAAAAAGACGACAAAATAGTAAACGTCATTGGGCGTATTGTTAACGCGATTGTACTTGGAAAGTCGAGAGGAAAGAAGTAAATTAGCGTACCTAGCATTCTGATTTAGCTTAGATTTTTAAAAGCCCCATCTCCTAACGAGGAGTGGGGTTTTTTCTTGCGTATATTTTTTTCTACTTAGTTTGGTAGTTTAATACAAATGTGTATATTTGTATCAAATTCTAAGCTAATGAAGATAAACAGAACCAAAAACGATGTGCGATACCTGCTATCGGCATTCCCTGATTTACGTGACGATGACAGCCGCTTGTTGGCTAACTTTTGGTCACGAGAACTACAAGCTCAAGGCATTAGTTCAAAAGATATAAGAGGCTTCGAACTGCTCGCTTTGATTGCGATGAAGCAATTAAGCACACCTGAGTCTGTATTTCGTATGCGTCGCAAATTGCAAGAAGAGAACATAGACTTACGCGGCAAAGCGTATGAGAAACGACACAAAGAAGTTAAACAAGTTCAAAATGATTTAGGCTATGGGACTGTATAGTTTGGAAGAGTCATATTACAGCAACAGCTTTGGAGGCTCGACGTATGTAGTAAACAACATTTGGAACGAGATTGACGAATGTGATTTGCATGACAAAAGAGATTCTTTCATTGAAGCAGGGTATAAATGCTTTCTTTACACCAAATGGGAACCTGGTATCACTCGATGTTTTATTTCGAAGTTGACGAAAGAAGAGATGGAGGTAGAATTGGAAAGAAGAAAATGGATATGGGGAACATGGATTTATAACTTAGAACAATGACAAACGAAGAACTAAAAGCTTGGTTGCAATGGAGAAAAGATTTGGGATTAAAACCTGTGTCACAATCTCTGATCAACGAAATTTTGAATAACTGCGTAGCCGTTCATTCGAACCCTGAACCACCAATCAAACTGTACACCGTGAAAAAGTATCTGTTTGGTTTAATCAAAATCTACAAACCTTTAAAAATCAACAATTATGATTACTAGAATTAAATCTATTGAGCGTACTGATAACCCTATGTGGACGTGGAACAACAAATCATTCTATGACTTTTGGGTTGAGTGTGAAGACGGAACGGCTGGCACGGCATCTAGCACTTCCCCCGAAGCACCACCATACAGTGTAGGTGATGAAGTAGAAGTAGAAACGTCGTCAAACAAATGGGGTGTAAAACTGAAGATTAGCAAAGTCAAAGCACCCAATGCAGGAGGCAATAAAGAAGCGTATTGGGCTGAGAAAGACGAACGCATTAGTCGTCAGTGGGCGATCAATGCAGCGATGGAATACATTATTCATGCGTCTACGGATAGGAAGCATTTCAACGACGACGAAATAAAGATGATAGCAAGAAACTTGTTACACATGAGGGACACGTTGTTTGAAGACAAGCCTAAAGAGAAGATGCCATTTTAAAAAATAGAACCATGACATTAAGAACATTTATTGAATATCATTTCGGAAGCATGAAGGGCATGAACGAAAAGATGAATTGGGTGAGCCAGCAATGCAACCGATACTACCATAAGACACCCGAACGATTTATGCTGTATTGCGCTGACATTCGTAATCACACCAACTGCGAAGTCGAAGACCTGGTAGAAATGATTACGCATCGCCGCAACGAAATAAACGAAGTTTTAGAAAAGAAAAGTGGAGGGATGAAAGCAATGCGTGAGGCATCAGACAAAATAAAATTGGCTTCGGATGTATGACAGTGAATGGCTATCTGATCGCACAATAAATGAGCTGAGGAAATATCGCATAGGCATATACAGCATCTATATTGCAACTACTCGTTCTTGGAAAAGAGAACAGCTTGTATCTATATTAAATGATTGTAGGTACTGGTTGAACAAAAAAACGGGTAAGACGCAATACTGATGGAGAGATACGTTTATGCATATTACGATGACGATGGTGAAGTGGTTTGGACTGCTGACATCATGGAAGCTCATATGTTTGCACAAACGAAAATTTTCGAAATAGAAGTATTGTATGAGGCAGTTTAAAGGCTTATGGATTCCAAGGGTCATCTTGGAACATCCCGAATTACAACCCGTGGACAAGATTCTATGGGGTGATATTGATTCGTTTACTTGGGAAGAGTACACCTTTTTCAAGTCAAATGAAGTTATAGCGAGAGAGTATCAAGTAAGCGAACGCACGATTAGCAGAAGCATACAACGTCTCAAAAGCTGTAACCTGATAACCATAAAAACTGATGGTCGTAAGAGGACAATAAGTCCAGTCAGGGTAGACAATTTGTCTAGTCTGCCTAGACAATATGGCGAGGCAGAGTCGCCAATTTGTCTATATAATACTAACAGTGTATCTAAACAGTCTAATCAAACAAAGTATTTAGCACCCACGCAAGAAGAATGTGTTTTGTACTTTCACCAAAAAGGATGTGACGAATCACTGGCTGATCAGTTTTTTGATTACTACACGGCCAACGGTTGGGTTCAAGGTCAAAGTCGAAAAAAGATAAAAGACTGGCAGGCCGCCGCACGGTTGTGGATTCGTAACCAAGTCAAATTTGAAAAACCCAAAAACAATGGATTTGAAGGAAACAGATTTACAGTTAAATCGGCAAACGATTTTATTACTAACGGGTAAAGCTCAATTCATATCTCCAGAGCAAGCCTGGCACGCTGGCACGAACATTCAAAAAGCAGTTAGGCAAGCACCTGAACTGTGTCGTGGATGGATTATGGCTGAGGTGGGTCGGCTGTGCAAAGATGTTGACGCAAAGAAAACGCTCAGTTCTGATGAGGAGTTGCTGTTTACTTGCCGCGCTATTTTATCGGAACACGTCACACTCAAGTTGGAAGAAATCTCTGTGTGTTTCGATATGATTCGCATGGGGAAATTTGGCAAGCTCTACGAAAGACTGAAGACAGCAGAGATACTGGAATGCTTGCGTAGGTACGAGGGTGAGATTCGAGCAGAAATACTTGAAAAAAATCAGCACAACGTAAAGAACGAATACGTTGAACGTATGATTGATCGGATAGACCCTGAGTTGATACGCGACTTTATAAACGATGAGCGTGTCATCATGCAGGGAGAAGGCGTAGGTACGCGACTTAGAAAAAAGTTAGATGCCTATGCGCCAATAGAAAAAGAATGATTATATTCGTTTGGATTTGATTTGAATTTTGAAGTTGTTCAGTTGGAAAGGGGTATGCTATCGGTGAGCATATCCCTTTTTTTATATTATGATACGTGAGCGAACGCACTAAGACAGTAGAGAAATTAGACCGAGTGTACTCGGAATACGTGAGGTTAAGTCATGCCGATGATTCGGGATGCATACGATGCTGGACGTGCGGACTAACCGTCAATGACTACAAGCTCTTACAGGCAGGACACTTTCAAAGTCGTGTCAAGTACAATACCCGATGGCATTACAGAGAGATAGACGGCAAGATAGTTACATTGAACTGCAAGCCCCAATGCCCTAAATGCAACTTGCAAAATGGTGGTCAGCAATGGATGTTTGGCAAACGCCTCGATGAGGTTTATGGAGAAGGTACAGCAATGAGCATCATACAGGAAGGAATGCAGATGCGCAAGTTCACAACAGAAGAGTTAAAGGAACTCATTGATTTTTTTAAGGAACTAAAGAGAACGCTGTGAACTGTATTGAATGCTTTGTAAGAGACTTTTATGATGACATCAAAAAGATTTGCTTGGCACAAGTGGGTGAAAAATACGCTGAAGATTTAACCCATGACATTATCTTGGTGTTGCTCACAAGAGAGGACGACAAGTACAGTGGTATGTGTGAACGTAATGAGCTATTGTGGTATCTCATTAGATGGATTAAGCTGTGTCATTACAGTAAGACGACACGGTTCTATTACAAGTACAAGCGGTGGGCTGAGAACGTTACGTTTGAGTATCCTATGAATGCTGTGGGCAACCTGCCAGACACATTTCAAGAGATGAACTACAAGGAACAGCTCGCTGAAATTGAAAAATTGTTGGAAGACATCTATTGGTTTGAAGCGGAACTGTTTAAAATTTACTATCTTCACAATCATTCTATAAATACATTAACAAATGCAACAGGAATCAGCCGAAAAACTATCCAAATCAGCATCAAAAAAGCCAAAGACTACATCGAGGAAAAAATCAAAAGGCCTCGGTGATACCGTAGAAAAGATTACGGAGGCTACTGGTATCAAAAAGATAGTAGAAGCGATCACAGATGATTGTGGATGTCAGGAACGAAAGGAACGTTTAAATCGACTGTTTCCATATAGCCTGACCATGACTGAGGAGCAGAAGAAACTATGGAAGGAACGTATTGAGCCAGAATATGACAAGGGCATCATATCTGCTGACACACAAAAGTTAGCGAATCAGATGTACATTGATGTCTTGCGAATGAAAGCACGTTTTACACGCTGCGGTTCTTGTGTGAACACACGGATGCAACGACTGCGAGAAGCATACGAGGCATCATGCGAATCCTAACAGTAGGAATGCTCGATGGTTATCAGCGTCGAAAGGACAAAACCGTAAGCATACGATTCGTGACACAGGAGAAGACAAGCAACGAAGTCATGGCTATTGATGAGTTGGTCGATCAGTTTGGTGTATTGTACTTCAGGGCATCAGAAACGATGGAAGAATCGGAGCTTGAAGAACTTGATAGCCTTGAGATAGATTTGTACGACCAGCCCAAGACACAAAGCCAAAGGTTACGCAACGTTTTATATAAGTTGTGGGAGTCAGAAGGTAAGCATGGAGAGTTCAAGACTTTCTATAAGCAGAAAACTGAACAGGTTATCACTCATTTCAAGAGTCAAATTGAACAATAACCCATGAATCATGGCTCACTATTTTCAGGAATTGGAGGCTTCGACCTTGCCGCCGAATGGATGGGGTGGAACAACATCTTCAATTGCGAATGGGAAGAGTTTCCGCGTAAGGTTCTAAAGCATCACTTTCCAAACGCCGAACAACATGAAGACATCAGAGAATTTGACGCGACAGCTTACGCTGGAAGAATTGATATCCTTAGTGGAGGCTTCCCATGTCAACCCTACTCCGTTGCAGGACTCCGAAAAGGAAAGCAAGACGAACGCCACCTGTGGCCAGAGATGCTTAGAATTATTCGAGAGTGTCAACCCCGTTGGGTCGTGGGCGAGAACGTTCGCGGGTTATGTTCTTGGAATAACGGGTTGGTGTTCGAAGAGGTGTGCACTGACTTGGAAGCTTGTGGGTACTCCGTACAACCGTTTATACTTCCAGCTTGTGCCGTCAACGCCCCCCACCGAAGAGACAGAGTTTGGTTTGTTGCTCACTCCGACAACGAGCGAAAGGAGCGAACACCCCGACGAGATGCGAGCGAGAGCAGAGACGAAAGGATACAGGAACGGGACGAAGTACAACAGCCTCATGAGTCAAATTCTTTACGGAAATATGCTACCAACACCGAGAACAGCGGACGTAGAGGGCGCAGCCGTGAAGAACGTGAAGACCGACGGGAAGGGGTATTATCGAGAGAATGCGAAGGGAGAACGATGGGGGGTGAAGTTGAGGGATGTGGTGGAATCGGGAATGTTTCCAACTCCCACGGCGCAAGCGGAACGAGCGAATGCATCAGTAGACAGAGGCAAGGGGAATTTGTCCGACGAAGTAGCGACACGATTCCAGATAGGTGGGAAGAGTTCCCAACTGTCCCCCCTGTTTGTGGAGGAGATGATGGGCTTCCCCAAGAACTGGACGGTATCACCTTTTCAAAGTGGCGAAGAGAATCCATCAAAGCCTACGGAAACGCCATAGTACCACAAGTGGCTTATCAGATATTTCAGTCTATATTTATGTATGAAGAGGCAATAGACATTGCAAAGAACAATAAAGAACAATAGAATGCCATTTCAAAAAGGACAAAGTGGAAACCCAAACGGACGACGCAAGGGTGTAAAGGACAAGGTGTCAACCAAAGCACGTGAGTTGTTTGTAACAGTCATGGAAGGCGAGATGCAAAACATTCAGGACTCCCTAGCTATTCTGCGAGAGGAGAGCGATGAGAAGTACCTGAAGGCTTTAAGTTCATTGATGCCATATTTTATGCCTAAGCAGACAGAAACGGAGGTGACGGTAAACGACGCACCCAAACCCCCAAGCTGGTTCGATGAGGTGTTGGATAAGACAGGAGCGTATGAGACGCACCTAACAGAAGAATGAGAAAGTAGGGTCTAACCCCTATTTTTGTTTATGCGTCAGCCAAAGACATACTACGATTTATTAAACTGCACGAGTAGGATAGCTGTTTTTCAAGGTGGCACTCGTAGTGGCAAGACGTTCTCGATAATTACCGTGCTGTGCGAATGGTGCTATCGCAATCAAAACGCAGGTTATCTGATCACGGTAGTTCGTAAATCGTTTCCCTCATTACGAGCATCGGTACTGCGTGACTTCATGTTTATCCTTGACAGGGAAGACTGGTACGATGAGCGCAACCACAACAAGACGGATAACACTTACAACCTATTTGGAAATACGTGGGAGTTTATCAGTATTGACCAACCACAAAAAATTCGCGGCTCTAAGCGACAATTTTGTTTTCTCAATGAATGTAACGAGCTAGACCTGGAAAGCTATCGACAACTGACGCTGCGAACGTCACACGACTTAAATGCACCATCGGTCATTCTCGACTACAACCCATCCGATGAATATCACTGGATTTACGATGAGGTAATTCCACGTAATGACGCATCGTTTTATAAGTCCACATACAAGGACAACCCGTTTCTAAACCAAGAAACGATTGCTGAAATCGAAAGGCTCAAGGATACAGACGAATACTACTGGACTGTTTATGGATTGGGTGAGCGAGGGATGAGTAGAGAAACCATCTTCCATAGTGACATCTATTCAGAACTGCCACAACACGCTAAGTTTTTAGGATGGGGTTTAGACTGGGGTTTTGCCAATGATCCATCGGCACTGGTCAAGGTTTACGAATACGACAATGCCTTGTACATTGAGGAGTTTATGTACAGTGGTGGTTTGACTAATAGTGATGTAGGACACAAATTGCAGGAGTTGGGAATTACTAGGCATGAAGAGATAATTGCAGATAGTAGCGAACCAAAAAGCATTGAAGAGATACATCGCATGAACTTCAATATTAAGCCAGCAAAGAAAGGCCCAGACTCTGTAAGGATAGGCATAGATTTGATGCGTCGCTACAAGCTTTATATCAAAGACACAAGCATCAATGCTCAGAAGGAGTTTCGCAACTACAAGTGGATGACAGATAAAAATTCTCGCATACTCAATCAGCCGAGGGACGAGTGGAATCACTGTGTCGATGCTGTTCGCTATGTGTGTTTAAATAAACTCCTCCGTAAAACTGGTAAATACTACATCGCATGAAAGTTACACTCCTTATACCAGAAAGCTATGCCGACATTACAGTACGGCAATACAAGCAGATGATGAGCAAATGGAAGGGGAAGGAATCCAATCGAGAAGCGATAAAGAAAGTGTTAGAAATCTTCTGTGGCACTGAAGCTGATCTGATTGATAGGATGATGATGGATGATTTAAACAAAGTCGTCCGTGAGTTGACTTGGTTATTTCAAGAACCCGACATCAGCAAGTTTTCATTGCAACGCAACTTTACGATGGAACACGTCGAGTACGGTTTCATCCCCAATATGCAGGAACTAACGGTAGGTGAGTTTGCCGACCTAGAATCGTACCTTGAAGGAGGTATGTACGAAAACCTGCAAGAGGTGTTAGCAGTATTGTACAGGCCGATCACAAAGAAGAAGTCAGAACTCTACGAGATTGAGGACTATGCGCCTAGTCAAATAAAGATAGACGCAATGGGAGAATGTCCAATGGATGTCGCAATAGGCGCAGTGGTTTTTTTTTATCGTATCGAGATACAATTAGCAAAAAATTTGCAGCGTTATTCACATCTACTGGAGAGCCAGATAAGATGACCAAGAAGTGGGGATGGTACGCAATTATCTATCAGCTTGCCAACGGTGACATCTTACAGATGCAATCGGTTACACGTATATTAGTAGAAGAAGCATTTACTTTTATGGCATACGAAAAAGACCAATCGCTCTCACAAAAAATAAACATCAATGCAAACCGTTAGCGACATCAACGATGTGTTCCAAACAATAGTGACGAACCATCAGCAGCTCAAGAGCTTTTATACCCACTCTGTTGATGAGATAGACATAAATCAAATCACGATTGATAAGTTCCCGTTGTTGTATGCTCAAGTTACAGAAGCATCAATTGAGGGAACTTTTACAAGCTACACATATGAAGTCGTAGTAGCTACCGTCGTGTTTGAGGTTCAGCACGACTATGTAACAGAAGTCTATACCGATACCCTTGGAATTATGCAGGATGTTATAGCTGAGTTTCATCTCGCTCAATCGGGACAAAACAACTTTGTACCCAGTGAATGGTCATTCGCTATGCCTGTCACCTGCGAACCATTTACGGCTCGATTTACCAATAGTCTAACAGGGTGGTCAGCCAATTTTGAGTTGAGGTTGCCAAGCCCAAGCAACCTGTGCGATGCCCTCTATTAATTTACAATTTCAACTCAATGGAGAAATCTATAAAGTTGATTTGGATAGGACGCAAAAGGAGTTTGAAAAATACGCGAATGCAGTCATCAAACAAGCTCAAAAGATTCTAGCCAAAGAAGGCAAGAATGCCAGTGGCAACCTGAGCAAGTCTATGAACCACACCTTCGAAATCAACAAACGTGAATTCGCATTGGTTTTCAATTTCGACAAAGCTCCGTACTGGCAGTTTGTGGAAGAAGGGGTACAAGGTGCTGTCACGAATAAGAAAGCCCCAAACAGCCCTTTTAAGTTTGGTTCAGGGACAGGGCCAAAAGGTATGATGCGACCAGCCATCAGGAAATGGATAAATGACAAACCCGTAAAGCAATGGAGAAACACAAAGTCAGGGAGATTCATGTCATACGATCAGATGGCCCAAACTATTAGTCGCTCGATATATATGCATGGTATAGAGCCGACTCCGTTTTTTAAACCCACAATGACTATATTGTTTAAGAAATATCAGAAGCGTATCGAACTGGCTTATGCGTCTGATGTGTTTCACTTCTTTCAAAAAAACATACCACAGGAAATCGTATTTGAAATCGTTATATAATGGCTGTAACAATTCCCCAAGAACCCACGCCTACATTATTAGGCACTGCGGACAAAATAGTCTACGTAGAATTTGAAGACAGTGGTCTACCTACAAATAGCAAATTCAGGTACATATGTCAGATTTCTCTTGTAGGGGCATCTACTGTTGTCGTAGCTAAATTGAAACAGCTCCCCAATTCACAAGACTGTGGGGTGTTTGATTTTTCAGGCATCCTGAGAGCGTATGCTGCTCAAGACCATAACAAGCACAACACAACGACATTTGCAATCAATGGTCAAGCCCTGCGTAAGTTCTACTTGAAGTTCTATTATGAATACGCTTCAACAGCAGATAGCGAACCTGTTGAGTATCCAGCAGCGGCATTGACAAAAACAGTTTATGTCGTGAACGGCACGTTTACCCCAGTGTACAATGCTTACGACACAACGAACTACGACAACTATTTGCTGGATGATGCAAATGCTAAGTTCCTGTCTGTGTTTCAACCACAGGAAATAGTAGCACAAGAAACTGATGATGGAGTGGTGGCTATGATTAATGGAACGACTAACGCTCCGTGGACAAGTAACCCAGCGTATATGCACATTGCATATTACAATGGAACAACAGCTTTAAACAGCGGATTCATTACCAATGCAATCACACCAGGTGGATCAAATGCCGCGACGCAGTTTCTAGTGTATTTTGGAATCTACCCAGCTAATCTTGAAGCTCAAGCTATTACAGCTTTGAAACCAAGCAACAATGCCAACTGGACACACTATACTGTTCAGGCATCATCGAACGGTACGACATTAGCTGGAAACGAAACGAGTACGCAATACAAGATAACTAAAAAGCCTGAGTGCAAATACGAAGCTATGCGTGTGGCTTGGTGGAATGAGTTGGGTGGCTGGGACTACTACACGTTCTATTCTAAACATACCCACAGCGAAAAGATAACGCGCAATACATATCGTCAAGTGGGAGGCAATGCCTACACAGCCGATGGTTCAACGACACCATTCGCTTTGAATCCTTACGAGGGTGGCTTGAAAGTAACTCATGTAGAAACAACAAACGAGTGGGTACTAAACACCGACCCTGAATCTGAGAGTTTTAACAATGTGCTTGACAGCTTAATGAATAGCCCCGAAGTGCTGTGGTATAGAAATGGTGCTTGGAGGGGCTGCGTAATAAAAGATACAGGCATTGATTTTCAGTCGAGCATCAACGACAAAGGAATTGTGTATTCAGTAACCATTGAAGAATCGCGTTACAAGCCTACGATATGACAGAACTAATTGTAAAAGAGCAGGGCACGGGAACGAACAAAACGAGTCTTGACTTACGCGATGCAAAAATTGAACTGACATTTGAGATTCAGGATAACACCGACATCACAAAGAGAAGTAGCCCACACAGCCTTTCATTTGAATTGCCTCGCACTAGAACCAACGACCAATTTTTTGCACACTACCATGAGGTAAACATAGCCAACGGAACCTGGTCAGCGTATAGTGAAACGGTGGCTGAAGTTTATGATTATGGGGTGGTTGTGTTGACAGGCATCTTGCAGCTCAATGAGTTGACAGAAGAATACTATTCAGTGAATATCCTTGGCATTACAGCCGACGTGTACAAAGCTATTAGGGGTAAATCATTTGCTGACTTGTTTACACATCAGATAGGCAACGCAACCGATCACGCGCTGACATCTGCGAACATCATCAATTCGTGGACGTTGACTAACGACATCACGGTTGGAACGGTAGGTGTAGGTACAGTGGTTTATCCATTAGTCGATAATGGGTGGTATCCTTCTGGGTGGTATCTGACGGCACTCAATTACAGTTTTAGCGGACTCAACAATACACCGACGCATATACGACCAGAGCATTTAAAGCCATCTATTTTGGTCAAGTATCTGTTTGAGCAAATTTTTGCATACGCAGGATACACGATAGCTTATGGTGCAGGACTAACAGGCAAGGAATTTAAAACGCTGTATATGTTGTTAGCTACTGAGCAGAAGTCGGTAGCTGTCAGACCTATGTACGGTGCTAATGTCGGCATTCCATCAACAATTACAATAGCTGGTGGTACGCCCACGGCATTAATCAGTTTCTTACCTACTGATGAAACGGGTAGTTTCTTTGATCCTGACAACCTCTTTGTCAGCGGCATCTTTACAGCTCCCTTTAGTGGGACGTTTGCCCTGAATCTGAATCTAGCTTTAAGGAGCACCTCATCAACGAATTACTATTTTAACGTCAACGTTCAAAGCACGACACAAACATTTAGTGATAGTGTTTTAGTACCTGTTGGTGCAGCCGCAGGGTATCTCTATACGCAGATGTTCACGGTTACTTGTTCAGCAGGTCAGACCGTAAATATCTATGTGGGTGCAGAATGCTCACAGGATGTCGAGATAATGCCCTCCCTTTCGGGCATAGGAACTACAAGTGTAAGCGTTCCATTGTACGATACAGACAACCCATTGGGAAGCGTCGTAGATATGTCGGCTAATATGCCAGACCTGACTCTAGATAAATTTGTCAAGGGTATCATTGAAAAATTCAATATCATCATTGAATACAATCCCGACAAACCAACAGTCATAAAGCTGGATACTGCTGACAACTATTTTAAGACAGGCACAAGCAAAGATTGGACGCAGAAGCTAGACTTATCTAAGAACGTCACCATTAAGCCCACTACGGAGCTTCAAAAGAAGCGTATCATATTTCAGGATGTAGAGGGTGAAGACCATAGAAATGAATGGTGGCAAAGAAACTGGGGATGGGTCAAGGGGCGATACATTTTCGAAAATGACAATGATTTTGCCACAGATGAAGAAACCATAGGAGAAGTGTTCGTTCCTTTTAGAAGTCAGCAAATCAGGAATAGTAGCCAAACAGAACAAACCATCATACCTAACGTACTGATTTCACGGCAATGGGTAAATTCTGAAAGTGGAGCGAAACAAATTAGCAACAAGCCCATACTGGCTTATTACAATGGTTTACGCAACATTGGCAATGGCTATTCGTTTCTTGTCGATGCTACATATGTGACGCAGTATCCACTGTTTAGTATATACAGTCGCTTGCCAATTGATCAAACTACTATTGCCTTGAATTGGGGATACGATTATCCCGATGACGACACACACATATTAGTCAACGGCATCCCATTGTATTTTATGTACCGAAAATACTGGGCTGAATATTTAAATGAACTGTACAGCGATGATGCACGGATGCTGACGTGTTCCATGTACCTAACGCAGCAGGACGTAAGGGATTTACGGTTTAATGATAAAATTTACATCAGGGACGCATACTATCGCGTACTAAAGATTAGCAACTATACAGTCAGTGCCAAACGACCATGCAACGTGCAACTTTTAAAGGTTGTCGATAAAGGTGAATGGAACTGCTCTATCGTACCAGACACTTTCAATCCCAACGGCACAGTAAGTTTCGTCGATGCCATAAGTGGCGCACCAGCAACCGCACGACAAGATTGTTGTGAGTTATTTGGATACAAATGGAACACATCGACAAATCAATGTTTTTACAAAGCGGTAAGTCCATCAATTGGTGGCAACCCCACTGAACCAATTGCCTCAACAGCTTTTCTTCAGTATGGTGGACAAACGGATGCCCCACTACCCATTCCAAACAGTTTCAATAAAAGCTGGTCGGGTGTGAATGTAACTGGAACAGAAAGCGTCTTTGCTTTGGAGGCACAAACCACAAGTAACACGTATGTTGATTTGGTCATGGTAGATGGTGCGACAACCATCCCACTTGAACCCAACATTATCTATGGAGTAGATTTGAATATTATAGCGGTTCAGATAGGGGGAACTAGTGGAACAGTAGGAGATACCGATTATCTCAAATTGTCTGCGTCGGTGAAAAACCTAAAAGGGGTAGCGCGTTCCGTAGGGTCTTTTGTGACTATAAGCAGCCAAAGCGATCACACCAACGTTCACGGATTTCAATGGGTGATTACTGGAGGTGGGACTACACCAGTGACACTAAAGCTACAAGTGTCAGGTAGTAACAACCACGTGATACAATTTTTTGTGACGGCACAGATAACAGCGTTGAACTTTTTGAAATTCATGAAGCCATGATGGATAGGTTTATTAATAACGTAGGTCGAGGGGTTATCCCATCAATTCAGATTATGAATAACCGTATATTAAAGGGTAGCCCACTCTTTAAACAATGGTACGGAAGGTATGCGTTAAAGGGAGGCTTGTGGCATAAACTGAAATTAATCATTCACAATGGCTAAAGCATTAACCATCGAAACGAAGGTTGTAGCGAAAACTGACGAAGCAAAACAAAGCGTCAAGGAGTTTTCTGAGGAGTTAGATAATCTGAAATCTAGAAGCAGAAAAGCTAGTTCAGATGCCGTCAAAGATTGGGGTGGCTTTGCCAACCTGTTTTCTGGCTTGTTACCTCGTAACGTACAAGCTATGATTCGTAAGTTTCAGTCTACGCAACGTGCGGTCGGTAGGTTGAGTACGAGCTTGAAATTCTTAAAAGGTGCTTTGACAGGATTAGGCATCGGTGTTTTGCTTTTGGCTTTGGAATCACTGATTGAGAATTGGGAAAAGATAAACGACCTCATCACAGGTAACACCGAGGAAGTCAAGAGAAACAAAGCTATCCTCGAAGCACAGACCGAAGCACAGAATCGTGCGATACTAGCTACCCAAAGCTATTATGACATTATCAACGATACGACCCAATCACTGGAAACAAGACGGGAGGCACAGAATGAATTAGGTCGCTCTATCGCTGAGGTAAAGGATTTAGACATAGAAAGCGAAGAAGGTTTAAATGCGCTACGAGCAGCCACAGAACGTTACATCGCTGTTGAAAGAGAACGAGCGCAACAAAATGTAATTCGTCAGGCATTAGAGAAAAATCTTCTACGTAATGCTGATGATGAGTTGGCGTGGTACGATAAAATATGGGGTAAGTGGACTACCGAGCGTCGTGCTAAAAAAGCGCAAAATGAAATTGATCAGGAAAGACTAAATCTTGAAAATCAACTAGAGCAATCAAGGACAAACGAACTTACTTGGACTGCTGAAATAACTGCGGAACTTGAAAAGCAACGACTAGAACGAGAGCGAATTGCTGAAGCGGAAAGAGAAGCGGAACGCTTAAGGCAAGAGCGTCAGCGTAACCTGGAATATGTCCAAGACTTGGAGCAGGAACTCGATGAGGCCGCTATACTGCGTGGGTTAGAAGAAAAAGAGCGAGCTGCTGCATCTATTGCTTTGGAGTATCTAAAGGCAAAAGAAAGAGCTGAGGCCGCTGGAGCATCTTTTGTGTTGTTAAAGAAGCTAGAGGATGAATACAACGCGAGGATAGAAGAAAGCAATGCGCGATATGAGGAGGAAGAGGAGCGTTTACGACAAAAAAAGATTGACGAAGAAAAGCAGTTAATGACGCTTTTAAATGATGAATATCAAAGTCAAGCGGATAAGGAATTACAACTTTTAACTGAGAAGTATGACCAACTCATTTTACTGCATGGTGATCATGCAAATAAAAAAGCAGCCATTGACGAATGGTACGATAACCAAGTTAAGAAGATAGAGGCACAAGCCAACGCTCGACAAATAAAGGACAATGTAGCAGTATTAAATGCTAAACTGAAAGCTGCGGAAACTATTTCTAGCAACCTAGAAAGACTGGCTGAAGACGGATCTGAAGCTCAAAAGGCACTGGCTATATCATCTGTTCTTTTGAATCAGGCTCAAGCCATGAGTAGTGCAATCGCCGCTGCTGTTTCAGCCGCCGCCGCGTCAGGCCCAGCCGCACCAGTAGTAACACCTTTGTTGATTGCTCAATTAGTAGGTATTGTAATTGGAGGTTTTGCTCAAGTAAAGTCTATACTGAATCAGGCAGGGGCAAGCACGGGTGCTGTTGGTCGTGGTGGCAGTGGGGCTAGAGGTGGTATGCAAACATCTTTGATTCCACAAGGAATTGGAAATAGGGAGTATCAGATGCCAGCACCTAGCCAAGCATATGTAGTCCAAAGTCAATTGCAAGGACAAATGCATATGCACACTAGTTTACAAAAAAGGATACACCTTTAATAGATGGTATATTAATAAGTAGAAAGCACTTGCGTATATGTACAGAAATGTGTAATATTGTACAGAATTAAACAACAGAGATATGACCCTAAGAGAATTAATAATTGATCAAGTAATAACTGAACTTGAAGGCGGCTTTCGGGATAACGTGTATAGCAGTCGAGAGATTGAAAGAATTGCATCGGAAATAGAATTGGATTATGTTCGATACTTTGATAATCAGATTGCGTCTTTCGTAGTAGATGCTTTAGATCAATTCGCTTAAACAACAGAGATATGGAAGCTGATAGAATTTTAGAAAAAGCTCTGAGAGGCGCAAGTTTTACAGAAGCCCTTGGCGTTATTTACAACTGTTTAGAAGACGCTAATGCCCATCCTGAAAATAGAAAATTAGAGAGCGAATTTGGACGCGCCGATTACGGTTATTTCCAATATGCCTCTGAAGTTACGACTAGCGTTGAATGGGAGATTGGTTTGATTTTAGAGTTGTTAGCCGACAATTTAGATTCTGCTGGTTTTGGGGAATTGGCAGATTGGTGTGACGACCAAGCATCGAAATATTAAACAACAGGGATATGGCAGCTTGGGAAAGACATTACGGGGACTTTGAGGATTTCATTGAAGCTCACATTTTTGCCCCACACCCTTTGGAGGGATCAGGGACAGCATTAGTAGAGTTTTATGATGGAGACAGCAAGAATCCACCACACGCTGTACTTGAGTGTTATGACCGAAGAAGTGCTGAAACTTGGGCTGAGGTATTATCTGATTGGGGCGCATATGTGCAAGTAGAAGGCACGGAAGTTTACATTGAACCTTACGCATAAAAAAAAATGAAGTTCGACTATTACATTGAAGTATCTCAACGTGACTCAGATGAGGTTTTAGATTATCTAATCAACGAATATGATGGTTTTCATATGAAAGATTGGGACTATGATTATTCGGGTAATAACCTAATAGTTTTTACCGATGATGCTGAAGATTTAGATTACGTTTTGCGTGAATTTCTAAATATTGTCCCACTTGATTTAGGAAGAAATTAAACAACAGAGATATGAATGCAGAAGAAGTAAAACACCTAATTTCAGTAGCGGTACAGGCAATGGATGAATATTTAGAATTGAACGCGCCGTCTATGGCTCACTCAGATTTTAAGGACTGTGAAGAATTCATCTATGTAGCTGGCGATGCACGTCGGGCATTGAAAAATTACTAAACAACAGAAATATGGCACGATACGGACAAGACAGTTCAACCTCGTTTAATCAACTTGACTGGTTGATTAGTGACATTTACGACCAAGTTCGAGCTAAAGATATGGATTGGGCAGATGACATCATTGCAGCACTTTCTGATGCTCTGTATGATGGAAGGCCCATGCAAATGCATTTGATTTTAAACGAGTGGGGTGCAAATCGCTATCTGACTGCGCAATTTATTCGCACACTAGAAGATGCGATTGAACAGTACGCTTTTGAAACGCAGAACTACGGCATTTAAACAACAGAGATATGACGGATTACACAAAAGAAGAACGAAGAAATTTAGAGCGTAAACTTGATTACTA